>OGVJ01000094.1_pt1 | contig 9611 bp, 6 predicted proteins | sample 1575741 | NCBI WGS metagenome assembly OGVJ01 (sample SAMN07581528, study PRJEB24739) | freshwater metagenome | place: Singapore | collected 2015-01 | reverse complement strand
CACCAAGAGTCTGAATGGTTTGTAAAGCATTCACCTGACTTTGAACTGAAACAACTGGAACAGTTACATTAAATTCAATTTTCAAATATCTTAATGCATCTTCATCGCTTATTGCTGGGTCTGATTTAGGTTCTGCAATTCGATTTGTTGTCAAATTTCGAAGTTGAAGCAACGAAAGTGTTGACATGTCTGATTGCTACTTAGATTTTGTTTCTCCTGCGTCTTGTGCGCTCATAGAAAATGAACGTCTACTATCAGGAAATGACCAATCTTCAACTGAAGAAGTTTGACCCCAGCACAATCGGGGATGACAAAGTGTGTGTTTTCATTGGGAAGCGCGGCACAGGAAAATCAACACTCGTGACTGATATCATGTATCACAAGAGACACATTCCATGTGGAATTGTCATGTCCGGTACAGAAGACGGAAACCATTACTACCGTCAATTTGTACCAGACTTGTTCATTTACGGTGACTACAACCGACCAGCCATCAAAAAGTAGAAGCGAATGCTGAAAGACACCCCTTAAAAAGGGTAGGACAACCAGAGGATATTTCCTCAATGGCAGCCTTCCTTTTAAGCCCAAAAACCAGCTGGATCACCGGCCAAATCCTTTCTGTGGATGGAGGAATGGGTACACTTAAATAATTGATTTTCAATTTGTTCAATAAAAAATAACGAACGTAAGTAAAATTTTCAACATTTTCCTTAACTATTTATTAACAAATAGTCTAAGTTTTTGTATCTTAGAGTCTTAAGTAAAACAAAAAGCAAATGAAGAAAATTGTAACCTCACTCTTCTTGGCTGTTTTTGTATTGGCAACTGCAAGTGCTCAAGTACGTTCTGTAACCGGTACGGTTAAGGATGACAAAGGTGCTGCTGTAGCTTATGCAACAGTGAAAGTAAAGGGTCAATCATCAGCGGTTGTAGCTGATGCTAATGGTAACTTCAAAATTAATGCTGCTGCAAATGCAAGTTTGCAAGTAAGTGCAACAGGTTTCTCTTCTACTGAAGTGAAAGCTGCTTCTGCTACTTTAAGCATTGTTTTGAATCGTCAAGTTGACGCATTAAATGATGTAGTAGTTACCGCTCAAGGTATCCGCAAGAAAGCAAAAGAAATCGGATACTCTTATGCAAAAGTATCTAACGACGAAATTACAGTAGGACGCTCTCCTCAGTTAACTCAAGCCTTAGCTGGTAAGGTTTCTGGTTTAGCAGTGTATACTGTAAACAATAGCGTTGATCCTGCAGTAAAAGTGGTATTACGTGGTTACCGTTCATTAACTGGTAACAACGAAGCTTTAGTAGTAATCGATGGTATGCAAACTACCTCTACTGCTTTAGCAACAATCAACCCACAAGACGTTGAAAGCGTATCTATCTTAAAAGGTGGTCAAGCTGCAACATTGTATGGTTCTGCGGGTGTAAACGGTGCTTTAGTAATCACTACTAAGCAAGGAGCAAAAGGAAAGTTAAAAGTTGCTTTCTCTAATGCTACTAACTTTGAAGACATCAGCTTCTTACCTTCTTTCCAAAATAAATATGGTTCTGGTTCTCAATACTATCCATATAGCTTTGGTGAAGCTGGTTATAACGCTGATCCTGTTTTCCGTGCAAAAGAAAACTGGAGACCTTATGAAAACCAACAATATGGTGATGCTTACGATGGTAGCTTACGTATTGCAGGTAGAGTATTGCAAGATGGTTCTAGCTTGATCATTCCTTATGCAGATGTACCTAATGTACGTCGTAAGAGTTTTGATAGAGGTGTTTCAATCAATAACCAAGCAAGTTTCCAAGGTGGCGATGAGACTGGTAGTTATTACTTGTCTGTTGAGAATCAAAAAATCAACGGTATCGTTCCTGGTGATGTAAGTGACAGAACTGGTGTTCGTGTTAAGTCTACAAAAGAGTATGGTAAATTATCAACTACTTTTAATGCAGCTTACACTCAAATCGCTTATGACAGAACAACTGCTGATTTCCAAAACGATATCATCAACACTGCTTCTTGGGTAGATTTAACAACTATGAGAGATTGGAGAACAAATAAGTTCGCTAATCCTAATGGTTATTATAACGACTATTATAACAACCCTTATTTCAATAAGGATATCAACCGTGCAAGATATAAGGATGCAAACTTTACAGGTAATTTCGATGTAACTTATAAAGTAACAGATTGGTTAAACTTATACAACAGATTAGGTATTATGAATAATTCTCGTACTGGTAAGAACACTACAGAGAAATTCACTTATTCTGATTGGGCTAAGAAAAGTGCATACATTCCTGAACCATATACACACGAAGATGATTACCCAGGTATATATCGTGCGATCTCTGATGTGTTAGGTAGAGTTAATGATTATTCTTCTACAGAGAATGTATTGAACAATGAATTTCAAGCAAGATTAGCAAAGGATTTAGGTGTTGTACAAAACAAATTAACTTTAGGTTATAGTTTGTACCAACGTTATACTAAAGCTATATCTGTTTCTTCTAGTTCTATTGTTGTACCTGATGTATATAATATTGATAACAGACAAGGTAACTTAGCAGGTTCTGAAGCAAACACTACAGAGCGTAAATTAGGTTACTATGCCGATTTGAATACGAACATTAAAGATTTAGAATGGATTAACTTGAACGTAACTGGTCGTTATGATCAAACTTCAAGATTCTTTAAGCCAACTAGATCTACAAATCAATATTCATATTTCTACTATGGTGCTGCGTTGTCATTCATTTTGACAGATGCGATGCCAAGTTTAAAGAGCAATGTTTTAAACTATGCTAAATTACGTACCTCTTATAACAAGAACGGTAACGATAATATTCCTTTATATGGTTTAGATTTAGCATTTGCTAATGGAGCTAACTTCCCTTATGGTTCTAACGTAGGTTTAACAGTGGGTAATACTTTACCTGATGCTAATTTAAAGCCTGAGTTTGTAACTGCATTGGAGGTGGGTGGTGAATTTAGCTTATTAAAGAACAGAGTTAACTTAGATTTAGCTTGGTATAACCAATCTTCAGTAGGTCAAGTATTATCAGTTAAAGTACCTAACTCTACAGGTTTCTCTAACTTGTTAATTAACGTGGGTGAAGTGAAGAACTTTGGTTATGAAGCAGATTTAAAAGTTCAAATCTTACGTAACACAGCTGTGAAGTGGGATGCGAATTTGAAATACTCTTACAACGATAACCAAGTAGTAAGTTTATATCCTGGTATCACTGCATTTGCTTACGGTGGATATTCTTATGCAACTTCAAACGTAATCTTAGGAGAGCGTTTCCCAATGTTGAAAACAAACGGATATTACTGGAATGCTGACCATACTTTAAGAAGAGTAAATGCTACAACTGGTTACCCGGTTCAAAACACTGCTTTAACTAATCGTGGTGGTACATTACCTCGTGATATGGTTGGTTTAGGATCTTCTGTATCTTATAAAGATTTCAGATTCTCTTTCAACTTTGAATATCGTGGTGGTAACGTAATGTATGCTGACTTAGGTCGTCAAATGACATTTACTGGTTCTGGTTCTTGGACAGAAAACAGATTAGACCAAGTATTTGCTAATTCATACTATTTAGATGCATCTGGTAAAGAAGTAGCAAACACATCAATCAAAGTTCGTGAACCAGAGTATGCACTTTGGGTAAACAACTACCGTTTGATTGCTGAGAACTTCGTTACACCAGGATGGTTTATTAAATTAAGAGACGTTAACTTGTCTTACTCTTTACCAGCTAGCTTGGTGAAGAAATCTAAGATCTTCAGTGCAGCTAATGTAGCTATCTACGGAAGAAACTTATTTACAATTGTAGACAAGAAAAACATGTACACTGACCCAGAGTTCAGTTACACTTCAGGTAATGGTTTAGGTATTAATAATACCGCTCAAACACCTCCAGTGCGTCAGTACGGTTTCAACGTAAACTTTGTATTTTAATCACCACAACTAAAAATATACAGATATGAAACTTTACAAAATATATATCGCGGCGTTTTTGGTTCTTGTGGGAACAGGTTGTAAAAAAGACTTCTTTGATGTCAATACCAACCCTAACGCACTTCCAACAGCGACCCCAGCGTACGTTTTAGCGAACGCTCTTAATACATCTGCTTCTTCATTAGTAGGTGTAAATGAAACAGGTATGTTCTGGTCTGGTCATTGGACTCAGTCTAATGGTTATATCATCAGTACTACTTTGTTTGCATACAATTTTACCAATGGTGATTTTAACTATTGGGATGGTACGTATGATAACTTATACGATTACCAATATGTAATTAACAATGCAAAAGATGCAGGTCAAGACTTTACAAAAGGACCTGCTAAAATCATGCAAGCTTTCAACTACCAAAAATTAGTTGACTTGTATGGTAATATTCCTTTCTCTGAAGCATTAAAAGGTGTGGGTGCATTGGCTCCAAAATTTGACGATCAAAAAGCAGTATATGAAGGTTTAATTACTTTACTGGATGCAGGTATTGCTGATGTAAAAGCAAATCCTATTCCAAGTGCATTTACTGCTTCTGATATCTTATTTAAAGGTAGTTCTACCAACTGGATCAAATTCGCGAATTCTTTGAAATTGCGTATTTTAATGCGTCAATCTAGAATCAGCGGAAGAGATGCTTATATCGTTACAGAATTGAATAAGACAATTGCTGAAGGTACTGGTTTCTTAACTTCAGCGGATGCTGGTGTTAACCCTGGTTATACTCCTTCTGCTGGTCAAATCAATTCTGTAACGATATAAGCATCTCTTCCGCTGCTCATAATTATCTTGTGCTAGACTTACCCAACCACCTGTATAAAGGTAAGTTTCTAATCTACCAAGTGATGTGTTATATCGTATATGGCCATTAGCTGCTGACGCTGGACGTTGTGCAGTTGTTCCATTTGGCACAGCTAAAAATCCTGTATTTGATGTGTTTGCATCATAGAATACAGCAGAGTTAGCTTTATTAAATGCAGGTTGTACTTGTGGTGCCACATTATTTGCAGTTGCAAATGCTGCGTTAGCGTGATCAAAAGCAGCATTTGCTTTTGGTCTTGCAACTAAGTCTGTATTTGTTTGTACTAAAGTGTTGGCAATATTATATGCTTCATTAGCATGAACATAAGATAAGTTTGCAGTAATAACCGCAGAATAAATGTTTGATGCTAAAGTATTTGAAACATTATAAGATGCGTTTGCATGTACAAAAGACAAATTGGCATTAATAATTGCAGTATTGGAAGTTGTCCATGCAGTATTTGATAAATCTCTAGCATAAGAATCTTGTCTTGCAATAGGTTCAGCAGTACCGCCCCAATTAATAACTTCAACTATATCATTTGATTCTAATATAGGATCATTGATCGTAATATTTACACCATCAGTTGCAGTAAAATCACTAGTGTAAAGTTTAATACCATTAACGAAAACATCAACATAACCTGTATTATAACCACTTGTTTGAAATAATGTTTGTCCAGAATTTGCAGTAAAATCTTGACGATGTACAGCAGAGTTTGCTTTATTAAATGCGCTATTGGCTTTATCGAATGCAGGCTGTACTTGTGGTGCTACATTATTTGCCGCAACATATGCAGCATTAGCTTTATCGAATGCAGGCTGTACTTGTGGTGCTACATTATTTGCAGAGACAAACGCAGCATTTGCATGAGCAAATGACGTAGGTACTTGTTTGATATGAAATATTGTATTCGATGCTTTAGTCATTATTGAACTGGGAATCCTCTAACTGGAGCGGTAAAGTTTGTTGTATAACGGGCATATCTTGTTACTCTAAAGTCATCAATAAGACCTGGGAATCTATAATACTGTGCATTACCACCACCACCAGAAAAAATTCCAAGCCATAATCTATTAGTTCCACAAACATCTGAATAGTCAACAGAGTTTGTTATAGTTGATCCAATTTGTGTTCCACCAACAAATGCCTTTAACGAAGTTCCTGATCTACAAACAGCAACATGATACCATTGTCCAGTAGAAAATGTTGTTGAAAAGTCGTTGTTATATTCTGTACCATCATAACGATATAATCTCAATCCTGTTCCACCATTTAAAACACCAAATGCCCATGTAGTATATGTTCCCAACGGACCGTTGGCACCACCATTTCCATATTGAGCAATCATAGCAGTAGCACTACTGTCAAATGTCAATGTATTTAATTTTATCCATCCTTCAACTGTAAAGTCATAAGTTCTAAATGCATGAGCATATTGCATTGGTCCTGACTTTAAATAACTTCCAGATGCTGGAGCATCTCCAATAGATAAGTTTACAGAACCAGTTCCATATTTGTAATCTGAAGTTGATGATTTTACTGTTCCAACAGATTCAAAAGTATTTTTTCCAGCAGAGTCATATAATCCAGAAGGAGTTAAATTGGTAAAGTTTAGTAATAATGATGTTCCAGTAACAGCAGTTAATGGTCCTGTTGGAACAGTGATTCTTGTTGCTGCAGGATCATATAGAGCATAACCTTTAACAATCCTAGACGATCCCATATATCCATTAAAATCTGCACCTATAGCCATCACACCTGTAGTAGTAAATAGTTGAGATACAGTTCCAAGTGCAATTCTATTTCCATTTAAAAATAATGCAGTTTGATTGGTCGATCTTCCTGTTCTAACAAGTGCAAAATGATTCCATGCATTTAATTTTGGCATAGTACCAGAAGTAAATGCCCATGTAACATATGCTTCAGCTAAACCCCAAGCTCCAGTATTTTGCCATCCAATTTGAGGCATATTAGTTGCGCCTCTAAATAAATTTCCTGATTGAGAATAGGGATAGAAAAATCCTTCCATAGTAAATACATCACCAACAGCAAATGCAGCATTTGATGGAGTTTCCAATCTTGTTGCAGAGCTTCCTGCACCATCAAAATAAGCACTACCACCGTGAGTATTAGCAGACCATGATGATACGTTTATGTTTCCATATGATTGTGTAACTACAGGAGTTGATCCGGAATATGAAATGTTTACAATATCAGAATTTGCATTCGCTTTATTCCACCAACCACCATGTCCTTCTGTTGAAAATACTGTAACTCCAGCTTTTTTAATTACAATATTGCCGACAAATCCTTCGTAATATCTTTTATCCCAAGAATAATCATATCCATCAAAACCAATTTTCATATCGGTTATAGTTGTTCCAAAATCAGTAGAACCACCATACCAAGCTACGTTTGCTTGTAATTCCCCATCAATCCAAACTTTCGCACGACCACCCTCACGAGCAACTTTACAATGATACCATCTATGTAAGTCGAGAGCGTTCGTACTCCAAGCAAATCCACCATCTCCTGCAAACATGCCAAACTGACCAACAACTGAATTTGGATTGTTAGCATAAATTGAATTACCAAATCCAAATTCCAACCATTGACCATTCGCATGATTCAACATTACGCACGGCCAACCTCGTCCACCAGGAGCTCCAGTTCTACAAACATCTGCTTCAATAGAAAAATCTACTGTACTTAATGCGAGATTGTCGTCCCTTGGATATGTTACATAAGTTCCATATGGAATGTAGTAAGCGTATCCATTTGGATTAAATGGGCTAAATGTTCCTTGTGAAACAGTACCATATCTTGTCATAGTAAAATTGTTTGGACTAGAATCAATAAATGTACTGTTATTTGTATTATTTGATGTTGCATTACCCTGAATCAATGTTGTGACATAACGATAATAAGGATCAGAAATTGGTGTAATTGTCATCGTAAACGATCTGACATTAGAATCATTTCCAACATCAGTCGCAGTAACGGAGAATGAAGAAGTTGTATTTGTAACTACATCAACAGGAGTCCCTACAATCGTTCCGTTAGCACTAACAATCGATAATCCTGATGGCAATGAACCAGATGAAATTGAATAAGAAACTGATCCACCATCTGGATCATATGCCGAGATAGTTGTTGATGGTACAGCATTACCAGAATAAAATGTTTGTAATAATTGTTGAGCAGTATTGATGACTGGTGCTCGATTTAAAATAGTATAACTAAATGAACGTTCTGTATTATTATTAACTGTGTCTTTTGCTTTAATCGCATGGTTAACAAGATTGTAGAAGTATATCAACAGTCTTTACATATTTATAGTGGTGATTATAATTATTATGAAACTGAAAAAGCGTTGCGTATAGAAATGCAACAAAAGGCTTTTGAAAATCAACAAGATTATATTCGTCAACAAGAAAGATTTATAGAACGCTTTAAAGCCAAAGCTAGTAAAGCTGCACAGGCACAGAGTATTCAAAAGCGTCTTGATAAAATAGACAAAATTGATGACGTTCAATTGGAGCGTCCTGATTTGCGAATTAATTTTCAACTCGATAAAGTACCGGGCAAAGTACTTGTTGATTTAAAAAATATTTCTAAAAGTTTTGGAGATTTAACCATCGTAAACAATACCACTGCCGAAATTGAACGTGGTGATAAAATTGCACTGATTGGTGCCAACGGTAAAGGTAAATCTACTATTTTACGTATTGTAGGTGGTACCGAACAGCACAGTGGTGAAAGGGTTTGGGGGCACAATGTAGAAGAAAGTTTTTATGCTCAACACCAACTAGAAGCACTTACACTTACCAATACGATACTAGAGGAAATGCAACAGTGCGGTAGTAAAAAAACAGACGTTGAACTTCGTAGTATATTAGGAGCGTTTTTATTTAGTGGCGATGATGTAGATAAAAAAATACGTGTACTTAGTGGTGGTGAAAAAGCAAGGGTGGCACTTGCCAAAACAATGGTAAGTAAAGCCAACTTTTTATTACTAGATGAACCTACCAACCACCTTGACATGCACTCTGTGGAGTTACTTGCTGGTGCACTTAACAAATACGAAGGCAGTTATATTTTAATTAGTCACGACCGATATTTTATTTCTCAAACAGCCAATAAAATTTGGGAAATTGTAGACCATCAAATTAAGGAGTTTAAAGGTACTTATGCAGAGTGGGTAGAATGGAATGAACGTATGGCTGCGAAGCAAAAAGAAAATAAAGGAGCTAATATTTTAGCTTCTGCCTCTACTCCTACCCCAGTGCCAGCGCCAAAAGTTACTGCTCCTGAAACAAAAGCGCCAGCGCCAAATACTGCTATCGATAAAGAATTTCAAAAGGAATTACAAAAGCAAAAAAAGAGGTTACAAACTTTAGAATTGGATATCAATAATACCAAGGTTCAAAAAGAAAATATCGGGCAGGAACTTGGTAACCCAAATACCTGCACCAATCCTGCAAAATTTGCAGCACTTGAGTCTGAATATAAAGCGGTGCAACAAAAACTGTCTACACTCAATACTGAGTATGAAACAGTTTTTGAAAAAGTATTAGAGATGGAAGCTTAAAAAGTAATTAGTTAGACAAAATGTGTCTGCTAATAACAATTCTTTGAACCTCCGAAGTGCCCTCATAAATTTGTGTGATTTTTGCATCACGCATGAGTCTTTCTACATGGTATTCTTTTACAAAACCATATCCCCCGTGCACTTGCACAGCTTCTGTAGCAATCCACATAGCTGCTTAACTTGCTATCGTGACTGGGAAAC
>OGVJ01000093.1_pt1 | contig 9630 bp, 9 predicted proteins | sample 1575741 | NCBI WGS metagenome assembly OGVJ01 (sample SAMN07581528, study PRJEB24739) | freshwater metagenome | place: Singapore | collected 2015-01 | reverse complement strand
ATGAGGTGGATATTGCCTGGCATTTTCGTAATTTGCATCGACCAGCGCAGAAATGGGTGGCAATTACTGGCACCAATGGCAAAACCTCTACAACTGAACTGACAGCAGCAATGATAAATGCAGCTGGAATCTCAGCGAAAGCTTGCGGCAATGTCGGCACCACTGTAATTGAAACAGTCTGGAGCGAAACTAATTTTGAAGTTTTAGTTCTAGAGTTATCTAGTTTTCAGATACATTGGATGCAAGATCCAGAATTTGCCGCAGTTGCTATTTTAAATATTGCAGATGATCACATAGATTGGCACGGCTCCTTTGAAGCTTACACGCAGGCAAAGGTGAAATTATTGACTCACACTGATATTGGAATTATCAATGGTCAAGATCAACATTTAGTTCAGGCATTAAGTGGTTGGAGCGGACGTAAGATTTATTTTGGCTTGGATACTCCGGCAAAAGGGCAATTAGGATTAGTAGAGGAACTATTAATTGATCGCGCTTTTGTTGCAGATCCAAATGAGGCCGGCGAAATTTGTCAGTTAAACGAAGTGCAACCAACTGTTCCACACGCGGTTGCAAATACTTTGGCGGCGGCGGGGGTAGCTAGAGCAGTTGGTGCTGATTTAGAGAGCATCCAGACTGCAATTCGAGAATATAAACCAGGGCGACATCGCATCGAGCTGGTGCTTGAAAAGAATGGAATTCGTTGGGTTAATGACTCTAAGGCCACCAACCCTCATGCAGCACAAGCTTCACTATTTTCAACCACTAAATCAATTTGGATTGCCGGAGGATTGGCAAAGGGCGCTCAATTCGAAGATTTAATCAGTAAATGCAAAGGTCGAATTAAGACGGCACTTTTAATAGGTACCGATCGGGCACAAATAGCTACTGAGCTAACCAAGCATGGCATTGAGTTCTATTTAATTGATGACGAAAATGTTATGGATGCAGTGGTTCAAAAGGCAATTGAATTAGCAGAAGCTGGAGATACCATATTACTTGCACCGGCTTGTGCCTCAATGGACCAATTTAAGAATTATTCTGATCGCGGAGATCAATTTATAGCTGCGGTAAAGAAGTTTGCCTAATGTTCAAAACTCCAACCAGCACCTTCAAAACTTTTCTCTGGTTATCACTTGCTATCTTGATATTTGGCGACGTTATGGTGATCTCTGCGGCTCAAGTAGTTGGCCTAACCATAGGTGGAAATTCATTTGCCATTAGCTGGAAACAAATTTTAGTTTCGATAATTTCAGTGCCTTTTGCAATATTAATTGCTCAATTGCCACTTAAGAGCCTTAAATGGTTTGCGCATAGAAGTCTCGGAATTGCGATTTTATTTATGCTTTTATTAATCCCGTTCGGTCGAGATGTAAATGGCAATACCAACTGGGTATCTGCAGGGCCATTTGATTTTCAACCTTCTGAAGTGGCAAAGGTATTTCTAATTCTATGGTCCGCATATGTAATTGAAAATAATTTTGGTGATGCACGTAAAATTACCATTCGCCTAACGATTGGTTTTGCAATGGTGCTAGCCATCGTCTTAAATGGTGGCGATTTAGGTTCGGCAGTGGTGATAGGGCTAGTGCTGGCCACATTAATTTATTTAGCAGGCGCTGAAAGTAAATATATTGCTGGTATCGCAATTGCGGGAATAGTGGGGGTAGCGGGATTAGTTGCGATGCAGCCTTATCGCATAGCTCGATTCACCGCCTTTATACATCCCTTTGCTGAAGATGTATACAAAAATGCCGGTTGGCAACCTGCCCATAGTTTGATGGCTTTAGGAAGTGGTGGACTTTTTGGTTCTGGTATTGGCGCAAGTAAGCAGAAGTGGGGTAATTTGGCTGAGGCGCATACCGATTTTATCTTCGGTGTGATTGGTGAAGAATTTGGATTGCTGGGCACGCTAATCACAATTAGTGCAATCGCGTTACTTGTCGTATGTATTATCAAGATTTCGCTCTCAGCCAAAGATATTTTTAGTAGATATCTAGGCCTCGGTATAGCTTTTTGGATCGGCTTTCAATCATTGATTAATTTAGCTTCGGCTACCAGTTTGATACCAGTAGTGGGTGTTACTTTGCCATTTTTATCTTATGGCGGAACATCTCTACTTGCACTTGTAGGCGCGCTAGGGTTTGTGGCAGGAATTGCTCTTCGAAACCCAGAGCTTTCTAAAGATTTCCGTTTTCGTTTCCGATTGAAAATTGGCGCAAAGAAAGGAGCGATTAGATAAATGAATCGCATCCTCTTTGCTGGTGGTGGCACTGCCGGTCATATAGAACCGGCTTGGGCAGTGTCCGAAGTTTGGCGTCAAAAACACCCTGGAGATGAGCTTGCATTTCTTGGTACTAAAAATGGCTTGGAAGTTACTTTAATCCCGGATCGAGGCGGCAAGCTCTTTCTAATTCCAAAGGTGGTAGCGCCGCGCAAAGTTAATCTTGATGCAATTCTCTTTCCTATCAAACTATTGAATTCGATTATTAAAACCATTTCTATCGTTAGGCAATTTGATGTCGTAGTTGGATTTGGTGGTTATGTGGCTGGTTCTGCGTACATTGCCGCTGCACTATTGCGTAAACCAATAGTGGTTCATGATCAAAATGCCAAAGTTGGACTGGCTAATAGATTCGGAGCGATATTTACCAAGGAAATTGCTTTGGCTTATGACAACTCTGGTATTTCTGGTGCCAGAGTGGTCGGGAACCCACTAAAGAAGGAGATTGTTGCTGCCGCCAATCAGAGTGATTGGGTAGCGGCTAGAAATAATGCCAAATCTAAACTTGGCGTAACTGGCAATTTAATCTTGATACTAGGCGGCTCAACTGGATCTCAAGCGATAAATAAAGTAATCGAAGCTGCAAACCGTGAAAAGATTTTTGAAAATTGCACCGTGATTCACTCGCTCGGTAAAGACAATCAACTTCCTCAAATTACTGATACCTATCGACCTGTTAATTACATTGAGGATATGGCTACCGCACTTCTGGCTGCAGATTTAGTCATTTCAAGAAGTGGCGCGATTGCTTGTAATGAGTTTGCCGCACTTGGAAAATATGCACTTTTTATTCCGCTACCAATCGGCAATGGCGAACAAGCGTTAAATGCAGACGAATTAGTTTTAGCGCATAAAGCTGAAGTAATTGAACAGGGCAAATTTGATAGTTATTGGCTTAGTTCAAATCTCGCTCGATTATTAAAGCAAGGTGGCGCTGAACCACTTGGCACCTCCTTAAATGCCGCTGAGCAAATTACCGAGTGCATTGAGCGAGTGATCTAAGTGAAGTTAAAAGAATTAGTCGGCAAGCGAGTCCACTTTATTGGAATTGGTGGTTCGGGTATGAGTGGATTAGCACGTATTGCAATTTCTCACGGAATTAAAGTTTCTGGATCTGATGCTTCAGATTCGTCAGTTTTAGATGCACTTAGAGCGTTAGGTGCAGAAATCTTTATTGGCCACAAAGGAGAAAATGTTACTGGTGCGGATTTAATTGTTTATTCAAACGCGATTAAATCAATTAATCCGGAGCGCGAAGCAGGAGTTATCGCTGGAATCCCTGAAATTACTCGCGCAGTGGCGCTTGCGTTATTAATGTCTGAGTCAATTTCAATTGCAGTTGCCGGTACACATGGCAAAACCACAACTTCATCAATGGCAACTGTTGCTTTACAGAGCGCGGGAGCGGATCCTTCATTTGCAATTGGCGGAATCCTAAAAAGTTCTGGTTCAAATGCGCATCGCGGTACCGGAAAATATTTCGTCGCAGAAGCTGATGAATCCGATGGTTCTTTTGTGGCTTACCATCCACATGCTGCCATCATCACCAATGTTGAGTGGGATCATGTAGATCATTTTAAAAATGAAGCTCAAGTTTTTGATGTTTTTAAAGATTTCGTAAAGACCATAACTGGTTTTCTGGTTTATTGCGCCGATGATGAAGGTGCCAGTGAAATTGCTAGTGCGGCAAGAGTTAAAACTATTGGATACGGAAAGAGTGAGGGCGCAGCTCTTAGGGTCGATCAAATTCAATTAAACGCAGGCGGATCAACTGCTAGAGTTTTATGGAATGGCGCAAAAATTGGGACGCTCGAACTTTCCGTCCCTGGCGAACACAATGTCTTAAATGCCGCAGCGGTCTTAGCGGTGGGATTGGAATTGGGTTTACCAGCCACATCACTATTGGATGGTTTGATTAAATTTCATGGAGCTGGTCGCCGATTTGAATTAAAAGGTAGCGCAGGCGGTATTCGAATTATTGACGATTACGGACATCATCCAACCGAAATCAAAGTGACATTAGAAGCGGCTAGACGATACGCAGGGGGCGGAAAGTTACTAGTTATTTTTCAGCCACACCGATACTCACGAACAAAAGTATTCACAAAAGAATTTGGCGAGAGTTTAAGCTTGGCAGATTCAGTCTGGATGCTTGAAGTTTATGCAGCTAGCGAGCAACCAATCACCGGAGTGTCTAGCGCCAACATTGTTAAATTAATGAAGAACGCTATATTTGAACCGAATTTTTTAACCGTCACCGAAGATGTCGCCAAAGTTGCAAATCCTGGTGATGTAATCATTACTTTAGGAGCTGGTGATGTCAGCTCACTCGGAACTCTAATTCTCGATGAGTTGCATAAAAGGTTTGGCAGTGCGCCATAAGCGTGAAATAGCACTCGGCGCTGCAATTTTGGTAATTGCAACACTGGCATATCTATTTGGTTGGACCAATATCTTCACAGTGCAGAAAATTTCAGTGGCAGGTTCACCTAATGCTCAGATTACAAAACAGGTACTACAGATTGCGGATATAAATAAAGGCGAGAAGCTAGCACGCATTGAACCTCGCGCAATTTCAGCAAATTTAAGTCTCGCGGGAATCGATTGGATTGAAAGGGTTCAGATTTCTAGAAACTGGATAAGTCGCACGGTTACTATCAATCTCTCTGCCAGGGATGCAATTGCAATCTCTGGCGAAAAATATGTGGATGCTAAAGGGGTCTTGTTTACCTCGCCAGTTCAAATATCCAAGAAATTGGCTGAAATCTCTGCCAAGGACCAGAGCGCAAGATCTGCTGCGGTGGACTTTTATCTTTCACTTCCGGTAGAAATGCAAGCCAAAACCAGCCGCATTCTCGCTACCTCTGCTAAAAATTTCCAACTTACTTTGGATGAAAAACTTCGTATTAATTGGGGCGATGCCGCAAATAACTCACTAAAAGTAAAGATTTATCGCGCTTTAATCGCACTTCCAGAGAATAAAAAAATTAAAGAGATGGATGTAAGTGACCCTTCAAAACCCACTGTTAAATGATCAGCTAAGTAATCAATTAAGTTAATTGGATTTAACCGTGTCGGTAATTGATTAGTCACCCCTTACGCTCTAATTTTCCGCCACCAAATTGGGATGAGTTGTAACCCTTAAGTAAAGGTTTACACCGAAGGGAAGATCATGGCGGCACCGCAGAATTATTTAGCAGTCATCAAAGTTGTTGGCATTGGTGGCGGCGGCGTTAATGCAATCAATCGCATGATCGAAGCCGGATTAAAAGGCGTTGAGTTCATCGCTGTTAACACAGATTCACAACAATTATTAATGAGTGATGCCGATGTAAAACTTGATATCGGCAGAAAGATTACTCGTGGACTTGGTGCAGGTGCAGCACCAGAAGTTGGACGCGAAGCAGCGTTAGATAACGTTGATGAAATTGAAGAGGCGCTTCGTGGTGCAGATATGGTTTTCATTACCGCTGGTGAAGGTGGCGGAACCGGTACTGGTGGTGCACCGGTAGTTGCAAAGATTGCACGCGAATTAGGTGCACTAACTGTTGGTGTAGTAACTAAACCATTTTCATTTGAAGGAAAGCTTCGAACAACGCAAGCAGATTCTGGAATTGAAGCGTTACGTTCTGAAGTTGATACTTTAATCGTAATTCCAAATGATCGTTTGCTTGCGATTTCAGATCGTGCAATTACTGCACTCGATGCATTTAAGAGCGCGGATCAAGTTTTGTTATCAGGCGTACAAGGAATTACTGAATTAATTACACAACCAGGATTAATCAATCTTGACTTTGCAGATGTGAAAGCGGTTATGACCGGCGCGGGCGCAGCGTTGATGGGAATTGGTTCTGCTCGCGGAGAGAATCGTGCTCTGCGTGCCGCTGAACTTGCGATTTCATCTCCACTACTTGAAGCCTCCATTGATGGTGCAATGGGAATTTTGTTATCTGTTGCAGGTGGAAGCGATCTTGGATTATTCGAAATTAATGAAGCTTGCCAGTTAGTACAAGATGCCGCACATCCTGATTCCAAGTTCATCTTTGGAACCGTAATTGATGATGCCTTAGGTGATGAAGTTCGAATTACCGTGATTGCGGCTGGTTTTGATGGCGGAGAACCAAAGAAAATTGAGCGCCCAACAATAACCACCAATGAAATTTCGGGTAACGCTGATCCAGTAATTGAAAACGATCCACTTCAGGTGGCCATGGAAATTACCGGAGAAACTCCGCGTCGTCGCATCTCATTTGAAGAGCTGGTTGCAGAAGATGAGATCGACGTTCCTGACTTCATGAAGTAATGCCATTTATCTTTACCAACCGATTAGGTGGGGTAAGCAAGGCGCCGTTTGATTCGGCAAATTTAGGTCTTCATGTCGGGGATGATCCACATGATGTGGCAACTAATCGTGTGACGCTTGAGACCCAAATTGGCATGCCAATTGTTTTCATGAACCAGGTGCATGGAGATACTGTGGTTTTAGTTGAAGATAACAAATCTCATCCAACCTGCGATGCGCTAATCACCACCAATCAGAGATTGGCAGTTGCAGTTATGGTTGCAGATTGCATTCCACTATTACTTAAATCTGATGTTGCAGTAGCGGCGGTGCATGTTGGCCGCAAGGGTCTGATGAATGGAGTAACTAGAAAAACCATCGATGCTATGCGAGATTTGGGAGCAGAAGTAATTCATTCATATATCGGACCAAGTATCTGCGGCGGTTGCTATGAAGTGGGTGCAGATATATTTGATGAAGTAGTAGCTAAATATCCAGTTGCTGACTCTTCAGCTCGAACCGGCCAGATGACTCTAGATTTAATTTCGGGGCTGAAACAAGATTTGAAAGATACGGTACTACTTGATCTTTCAAGTTGCGTACTTGAAGATAAGAATTCATTCTCATATCGCAAAGATGGGACCACGGGTAGGCAAGCAGGTGTAATTTGGCTTTAGATCGTAGAGCAACTTTGGCACACAATTTGGCAGAAGTTAAGGCAACTATCCCAAGTGATGTTCATTTGATTGTCGTGACCAAAACTTTTCCACTTAGCGATGCTCAAATTCTTCATGAATTAGGTGTGGCGGAATTTGGCGAAAATCGCGATCAAGAGGGGAGAGAGAAAGCGCCTGTTGTTCCAGGTAAGTGGCACTTTCAAGGGCAGCTCCAAAGCAATAAATTGAAATCAATCTGCTCATGGGCAGAAGTAATTCAGACTATTGATACCACTCGCTACGTGCAATTAACTTCCAAAGCTGCCAATGATGCCAATAAGCAGCTGGAAGTATTTATCCAAGTATCTTTAGATGGCTCAACTCATCGCGGCGGTGCGCTGCCTGCAGATTTAAATATGATTGCCGATGAAATCCTCACAACAAAAAATTTAAAATTGCAGGGTTTGATGGCAGTGGCCCCACTTGGGGAAGAGCCAGATAGAGCTTTTGAACGCTTGGCCAAGATTCATCAATCCTTTAAAGTCAGTTACCCAAGCGCCCCATACCTTTCTGCTGGCATGAGTAATGATTATTTATCAGCGATCACTTATGGCGCGACACATATTCGCTTGGGCTCCTCAATCCTCGGTTCGCGAAGCTAAATTATCTAAACTATTCCTTATGTCTAGCCTTAAGAAACTAGGAAATTTTCTCGGTCTAACAGATGACCTCGAGAGTGAAGAGATCTCACACGAAGCTGAGACGCCACGAATTAGAGTGCGAGAATCTCGTTCCTTTGCACCAGTTCAAGCAACACCAACTCAAGCAGTTGCGGCTCCCGCAACCAATCAGATTTTTACCGTTAATCCTCGCTCTTATAACGAAGCGCGTGTTATCGGCGAACGTTATCGCGAAGGCAATACCGTGTTAATGAATTTAACTGACATGGGCGATGATGAACGTAAGCGCTTAGTGGATTTTGCTAGCGGTTTAGTTTTCGGTCATCACGGAACCATAGAACGCGTTACTTCAAAAGTATTTTTGCTCTCACCTGCAAATGTCACAGTCTCATCTGAAGTGAAGACCGCAGCTGCAGAAGCAAGTTTCTTTAACCAAAGCTGACGCATGCTTGGTATTTGGATAGCGCGTTTTCTACAAGTATTTATTTTGGCGCTATTTGCGCGATTAATTCTTGATTACGTAAGAATGTTCAAGCCAAATTGGTCTCCACGCGGAGTAATGCTCTGGTTTGCTGAGAGCGTTTACACTCTAACTGATCCACCGGTTAAGTTCTTTCGCCGCTTTATTCCACCACTGAGGCTAGGTGGAGTTGCATTAGATTTATCTTTTATCGTGCTCTTTTTTGCAGTTCAGATTCTGCAAACTTTGGCACTTGCTTATCTCTAATTTTTTTCTAGATTAAAGGTAAAACCTAAATCGGTGTCACAAAGTAGTGAGTCATCTTGTTGCATCTCAACTGCCAAAACTTCACGTTTGATATGTTCTAGCGATTCGATAACTGCCGGCGTGATTTCAGATGTGGCATTCCAAGTTACTTTGATGCGATCTGAAATATCAAAACCAGCGCTCTTACGCCCCTCTTGCAACGCGCGAATAACTTCGCGGACATTTCCGGCATTGATAAGCTCTTGAGTGAGCGTTAAATCCAGGGCAACTGATTCGCCGTTGTTACTGGCAACTGACCAACCACTCTTTGGTTGTTCCGTAATCACTAAATCTTCGGCGGTTACATCGAAAGCGCCAAGTTTGGCGCTTCCCTTGGTGCGAACTTCTGCGACGAAGCTTGCGGCATCTGTAGCAGAAATTAATTTAGCAACTTCCTGAACTGCGCCACCATATTTTGCTCCAAGCGCGCGGAAATTAGCTTTGATGCTCACGCTGACAAGATCGCCTGATGCACCTGATGCGTTGGCAATATCTTCTAGCGCAAGCACATTTAATTCATCCGCAATTTGATCTCGCATATCTGCTGGCAAGTTAGACCAACCACTTGCCGCAATGAGTGCACGACCTAAAGGTTGGCGAATCCTTACAGATGATTCGGCACGCGCAGCGCGACCTAATTCAACAATGCGTCTAGTTAGCGCAACTTGATCGCGAAGTTTGATGTCAATCAAAGCTTCATCTACTTCTGGCCACGATGTTAGGTGAATAGATGAGGCCGCATCTGATTCAACAGGTTTAATAAGTTCTTGCCAAACATGCTCAGTAATAAATGGCACCATCGGCGACATGATTTGCGTTAAAACTTTGATGCATTCATGCAAGGTTGCCAAGGCAGCTGGATCGCCATCCCAGAAGCGGCGACGGCTACGTCGGACATACCAATTTGAAAGATCATCAATAAAAGTAGCGATTAACCGTCCAGTGTATCGTGACTGGGAAAC
>OGVJ01000092.1_pt1 | contig 9640 bp, 9 predicted proteins | sample 1575741 | NCBI WGS metagenome assembly OGVJ01 (sample SAMN07581528, study PRJEB24739) | freshwater metagenome | place: Singapore | collected 2015-01 | reverse complement strand
AAGATTTTGGCCATAACGGAGCTATGCATTCACTACGCGCAATCCGCGATCGCGCACTTGCAGGAGGAATTTAATGAGCACTCACAACCAACTGCGAGAGAAGATTTGCGAACTTAATATTGATTTACAACGTTATGGGTTGGTTGCTTGGACATCTGGCAACGTTTCAGAACGCCTTGAAGATGGCAAAAGTTTCATGATTAAACCAAGCGGCGTGAAGTATGAAGATCTAAAGCCAGCGCAGATGATTATCTGCGATCTCGATGGAAACGTTTTAGAAGGTGAATTAGCTCCTTCTAGTGATACCCAAACGCATGCTTACATCTACCGCCACATGAGCCATGTCAATGGAGTCGTGCACACACATTCAAATTACGCGGCCGCCTGGGCAGCTATCCATAGCGCCATTCCGTGTGCACTAACAGCGATGGCTGATGAGTTCGGTGGAGAAATTCCACTGGGACCATTCGCTCTGATTGGCGATGATGCCATCGGTAGAGGCGTTGTTGAAACACTTAATGGCCATCGTTCCACTGCGGTCCTTATGAAGAATCATGGGGTATTTACCATCGGCAAAAGCGCCACTGCAGCTGTGAAATCTGCTGTGATGTGTGAAGATGTTGCAAAGACAACGTGGATTGCCAAGACCATGGGAACACTTCAGATTATTGACCCAGCAGATATCGATAAATTATTTGATCGGTATCAAAACGTCTACGGTCAACCTGGAACTGCTAAATAGCTGTTAGCGCTAACTCCGCCAGCGGTGGTCGACAGACAATGACGTTTGCACCCGAGACTGAGTAATTTCCTGCAGCATGTGGAATCACCAAGGCATCACCTTGCGTAATCTCCATCGTATCTGCGTTAGCAAATGTGACAGTGCCTGAACCATTAAGAACGAGAGCGATAGCAAATCCTGCTTCAAAATCTCCAGCTTGCGGCGCTAGGTGTGCTCTGAAATATCCATCTGCCTTGAGCGGCAAGATGGATCGAAGAGCTCCACCAGAAAGTGCGTTGCGCAGAATTAGCGATTCAAATTCGCTATCAGTAAGCGGATCAAGTTTGAGAGCGTCGGTTACAGTTTCAAAACCAAGTCCTAAATGGCCATCCTTGATGCCATCGACTGCAAATCCTTCCCATTCAAGGAGAGCTGATAAATCAGTCGGCTCTTGCAGCTCGAGTAAGAAGATTCCAGCATCGATGGCATGCGCAACTCCGGCAGGAACAAGAATCGCATCGCCGACAGAAACTTCAGAACGACGCAATGAAGCTAAGAGAGCGGCAGAATCTTGGTTACGCACCAACGAGAGCAGATCTTCCTTATTTTGACTCTCTTTAAAGCCTAGCCCCACGCCGCTACCGGAAGGAGCTTCCAAGATAATCCAAGCCTCAGTCTTACCGTGATCTAAACCTAAGTGTTGCTTTGAAAATGATTTATTTGGATGAAAGTGAACTGGGAGGCGCTGATCTGGATCTAGTAGTTTGATAAGAATTTCTGTACTTAATCCAAAATTCTTTACATGGTCTGCCCCGAGCCAACTATCGGGGTTGGCTTTGATAGCGTCTTTCAGCAAAGTCCCGTCGCTTAACCGCGAAAGCCCTTGCTCGGCCTCACCAAAACGAGTTGTTACAGAACCAATCCATTCCTCAGGTCGCATTGGTCCACCTGGCCCATGACGTAGCGCTCCGATGCGGTTTCCGCCGCGGTAGAAGTGATCGAATTGATTAGATGGTAATTTCGCTGGAACAGCTGAACTCTGTGACATAGCAAAAGAATAGCCGTTAATATTTCACAATGACAGAGCAAATCATTGGTAAAGATGGCGCTCTGGCTCGCATCAAGAATTTGTTAAGTACGTCATCAGATCGCACTCTTGTTGGAATCGTCGGAAAACCTGGGGCTGGAAAATCAACGCTTTCGGCATATCTGCTTGAGCAGATAAAGAGTTCACAATTGAGCATTGTTCCCATGGATGGCTATCACTTAAGCAACTTGGTCCTAAAGGCGCTTGGCCGCGATCAGCGCAAAGGTGCTCCCGACACCTTTGACGTTGTGGGATTTGCAACTTTACTGCGTCGAATCAAGTCCGAGAAGAATGAAGATATCTATTATCCAATCTTTGATCGGACAATCGAAGAATCAATAGCGGCACAAGGAGTAGTTTCCAAAGAGACCGCAATTGTGATTGTAGAAGGCAACTATTTGCTGCATGATCAAGATGGGTGGGAACAAGTCGCAGAACTTCTTGATGAAATTTGGTTCATCGATGTTGATGATGAATTACGTTTGCAACGTCTAATTAATCGCCATATTGCATTCGGAAAGAGTCCAGATTTGGCAGAAAAATGGGCTCGAGGAAGCGATGAAATCAATGCACAGATAATTGCCGCAGGCAGAGATCGTGCGCATGCGGTGATCAATATTCGTGAATAGCGGTAACCTTGGGCAGTGCCTCAATACAAAGTAGCGATTGTCGGAGCTGGTCCTGCTGGCTACTTTGCCGCTCTTGCCCTCAATAATCTGCAGACGGATGAGCTTAAGTTCTCAATCGACATGATTGAGCGTCTACCTACTCCATGGGGATTGGTCCGCAGTGGCGTAGCCCCAGATCATCCAAAGATTAAGACTGTCGCAAAGGTCTTTGAAAAAGTTGCTAACGAACCAAACTTTAGATTATTCGCCAATGTCGAATTGGGTTCTGATTTAACGATTGAGCAACTCAAAGAGATGTATGACGCTGTTGTGATTGCAACTGGCTCTGCTCTCGGCAAGCGATTAGGTATTCCAGGTGAAGACCTACCAGGGTCCATGTCAGCTGCTGCCTTTGTACCTTGGTATAACGCGCATCCAGATTTCAAAGATGAAGAAATTGATTTGAACTGCGATACAGCGGTGGTAATCGGTGCGGGCAATGTCGCCATGGATGTTGCTCGTATGCTCGCGCTTGAACCAAGTGAACTAGACCCTACCGATACTGCTGACCATGCAATTGATGCATTTAAAAAGAGCGCCGTTCGAAATGTGGTTATTAGCGCTCGCCGTGGGCCAGAGAACGCTGCATTCACTTCTCCTGAGCTACGTGAACTACCTAAACTCGAACATACAAATGTGATTATTGATAAATCAGATATTGAGGCTGCCATTGCACGAGTGGGTGCGGAACCCGAAAAGGATGTAAAGAGTAACCTTGATGCAATGTTGATGATTGCTGACCAAACTGCAACTAACCATGAACGCACCATGACTTTCCAATTTCTGGCAACGCCTGTAGAAATAAAGGGTAAGGATCGCGTTGAAGAGGTGGTTTTCAAGAGAACGGGCACCGAAGAAACATTTAGTATCAAATGCGGACTTGTTATCACTGCAATTGGTTATGAGGCAGCATCGCTTGAAGGAATTCCTTACGCACAAGGAAAAGTGGTAAACACCGATGGTCGAGTACAAGAAAATGTCTATGTCGTTGGCTGGGCAAAACGTGGACCATCTGGGGTGATTGGTACAAATAAGTCTGATGCAGCAGAAGTAATGAAGTTATTGGTTGAAGATTTAAAGGCTCCAAAAAATGGTGGCGATATTTCGCAGATCATCAATCACAATAAAGTCGTTACCCAGATGCACTGGCAAGCCATCAATGAAGCCGAGATAGCCGCAGGTGAGCCTGTAGGAAAACCTCGTCGCAAGGCAGTCACTCGCGAAGAGCTACTAAAACTCGGTAGGCTGTAGTACGTGCGTTTCCTTAATGAACCGGTCTTTGACCTCACCTACGACGATGTCTTTATGGCTCCGAGCAAATCAGAGCTCACCAGCCGTATGGAAGTTGATCTCACAACCAACGATGGCAGCGGTACGACCATCCCATTAGTTGTAGCAAATATGACTGCGATTGCTGGCCGACGAATGGCTGAGACAGTTGCACGGCGTGGTGGTTTGGTTGTTATTCCACAAGATATTCCGATCCCAGTGGTTGCCGAAGTAATTGCATCGGTAAAGGCACGACATACATTTTTTGAAACACCAATTACATTAACTCTCAAAGAGACCGTTGCAGATGCCGCATCTCTGATTCATAAACGCTCCCATGGGGCCATCGTGATTGTTGATGGCAAGAAACCGGTCGGAATCGTGACAGAAGATGATTTGGCTGGCGTCGATCGCTTTACACAACTAAGCCAAGTCATGACACAAGAGCTCACGACTATGCCGGACACACTCGATCCACGCCAGGCATTTGAATTTCTCAATGAACGTCTTCGTACTGTGGCTCCTGTTGTATCTGCAAATGGCGATCTAGTGGGCATCATCACCCGAGTAGGAGCTCTACGCGCCACCTTGTATACACCTGCAACTGATGCAAATGGGAAACTCCGCATTGCAGCTGCAGTTGGAATCAATGGAGATGTAACAGATAAGGCTGCAAAATTGGTAGCAGCAGGTGCAGATGTACTTGTTGTTGACACTGCACACGGTCACCAGAAGAAAATGATTGAAGCTCTACAGGCAATAAAGAAGCTTGGTCTCAGTGTTCCGATTGTTGCAGGTAACGTGGTGACAGCTGATGGCGTTCGAGATCTCGTTGCAGCCGGTGCTGACATTATTAAAGTTGGTGTGGGACCCGGTGCGATGTGTACAACACGTATGCAAACTGGAGTTGGCCGCCCACAATTTTCTGCAGTTCTTGAATGTGCAACTGAAGCAAAGAAGTTGGGTGCACACGTTTGGGCTGATGGCGGTGTGCGCCACCCTCGCGATGTGGCGCTAGCGCTAGCAGCTGGGGCATCACAGGTAATGATCGGTTCATGGTTTGCTGGTACATATGAATCACCTGGCGATTTGATGCGCGATAGTTCAGGTCGAGCCTATAAAGAGTCTTTTGGCATGGCATCAAAGCGAGCAGTTAACGCTCGTACTTCTCAAGAGGATGCATTTGATCGTGCTCGCAAGGCGCTCTTTGAAGAGGGAATCTCTTCTTCCAAAATGTTCTTAGACCCTAATCGGCCTGGCGTTGAAGATTTGATTGATGAAATTATTTCTGGACTTCGCTCATCGTGCACTTATGCCGGTGCACATAATCTTGCAGAATTTGCAGACCGTGCAGTTGTTGGCATTCAATCTGCATCTGGATATGCAGAAGGTCGTCCACTCAGTACTTCCTGGCGCGGTTAGCAAGGAATTAGGCGAGAAATAGCGAGTTTTTCACCCTCATAAAAAACAGGTAGTATTCGCATCCGCAGTAACAACAACTACATAAGCGTGCGTAGCTCAACGGATAGAGCATCTGACTACGGATCAGAAGGTTAGGGGTTCGAATCCCTTCGCGCGCACCAGCCTTTGCTACATATGGCGCACTTGCCTCAAATCCGAGAGAATCTCGGCATGAAACGCTTCCTCATCGCCTCCCTTGCGCTCTCCATGGCAATGGGACTGACAGCGTGTGGACAGAGTTCTAAGTTATATCCTGCATCAAAGAGCGAAGGTGTTTTCTTCTCCGTTCCAACAAACTGGAAAGCGCTCTCATCTGAACGACTCAATAAATATGAGAGAGAATCGACAGATCCTGAAGCAGAGTCTCGCCAAGCGCTGGTGAAATGGCAGATCGCTTACACAGCCGATAAGAAACTTAAGGTCGCCGAGGTATTTAATCTCACTGCGCCATCGCAACCATTGGCATTTGCGCGCGTGCGCGAATTAGAGAGTTCAGAAATCAATAGCGTTTCTTACAACTCACTCCGTGATGTCATTGTTCCCGTCACCAGCATTATTAATGGAGATGATCCAAACGCACCTGATTTTGAAATATTGGCAGACCAAGAGGTAGTGCAAAAAGGCGCTCGCGGAGTACAGACGGTCTATAGCTTTTCTATCGATGGGGTAAAGCAGACAATCAATCAAACTGCACTTGTGGCTAATGACCGCACCACTATGTATATCTTTGTCGTTAGATGCAAGAGCGAGTGCTACGACAAAAACCAGAAGAAAATTGAAGAAATTGTGAGTTCGTTTACAGTACAGGGAGCAAAATGAGCCAGTTAGAAAATCGCGCCAGCAGACCTCGCGATACTGATCGCAAGACTCGCATTCATCTCTCTTTTTATGACCGAATCAAATTTCTCCTGCTCTTTGGAATCACCTACTTAGTTCTCACCTGGTCGAGCCTGGCCGAAAACCCAATTCTCAGCGTTGAGGATGCTTTACGAGAGACTGCGCGTTCTAAGTCTTGGCTCATTGTTTTGGCAATCGTTGAAGTCATTCGCCAAATTCACTTCATTTTGGCTGAAGTATTGGCGCCATATCACGGTATCTGGAAACGCTACTTTGAATTTGTAGATCGCCAAGTTCATAGACTGAGCGATTGGACGCGTTTCCGTCTTTCTCGTGCAATTAAGTGGGCACTGGTTGTCTTCCTGTTGGCAGTTGTTCTCGGTGCAATCTATGACGAGCCGCCCATCAAAGCGCTCTTCCTCGCTCCGAAAGCATTTTTGACAGCTCTGCCTTTCTTGGCGCAACTTCTCTTTGCTGTCTTCTTTGTCATCATTCAATTTGCAGCAATCTTCTGGTTCCTTAGCCGTGGTGGCGTCGACACTTACTTCCCAGACGACATTCGTACCCGCTTTAGCGATGTTTGGGGACAAGACCATGTTCTCAATCGCATTCGCGAGAATCTGCTCTTCTTAGAATCACCCGAAGAGATTGAAAAGCATGGCGGTTATGTTCCAGGTGGAATTCTCTTGTGGGGACCTCCAGGAACCGGTAAGACTCTGATGGCCGAATCAATGGCGGGTGAAACCGGTAAGCCATTCGTATTTGTTGATCCAGGTGCATTTACCAATATGTTCTTTGGCGTTGGAGTCCTCAAGGTAAAGAGCCTCTTCCGCAAACTCCGTAAGTTAGCGCTTCGATATGGCGGCGTAGTTGTCTTCTTCGATGAAGCAGATTCACTCGGTAACCGTGGAATTGTTACTCAAGGCGGACCACAGCGGACATCGACAATGGAAAAGTCGCATATCTTTACAAGTAATTGTCACGGTGGCGCTTATCTCTCTGAGCCAGCGGTATCTGCAATCGTCCGCGATAAATTTGTGATGGGTGGCGCAGCTGGCGGTGGCGGAGGAATGGGCACTCTACAAGCGCTTTTAACTGAACTTTCTGGACTTAAGAAGCCACGTGGCTTTTTTAATCGAATTGTGCGACGCACATTAGGTATGCGTCCTAAGAATCCACCGAAGTATCGAATTCTTGTCGTGATGGCAACCAATTTACCGGAAGCTCTCGATGAAGCGCTTTTGCGCCCTGGTCGCATTGATCGTATGTATCGAGTTGGTTACCCAAGTAAGGCGGGGCGTATCCGCACTTATGAAGGCTATTTATCTAAAGTTTCACACTCTCTTACAGCAGAAGAAATCGACAAGATTGCAACGATTACTCCTTATGCAACAGGTGCAACAATCAAAGACACAATTAACGAAGCGCTCATTATGGCCATTCGCAATGGTCGAACTTCTATTGAATGGTCTGACATTGTTAAAGCCAAGCAACAGAAAGAACTTGGTCCATCGGAGGATGTGGAGTACATCGAACGTGAACGCCACGCTGTCGCTGTTCATGAAGCGTGCCACGCAGTTATGGCTCACCGAACTCGCCAACATATGTCTATTGATTTGGCAACCATTGAAAAGGGTTCAGATTATTTAGGTATGGTGGCAAGCATTCCACCAGATGATCAATTCACTCGCTGGAAGAGTGAGTATCAATCAGATATTTTGGTATCACTCGCATCTCTTGCCGGAGAACGCATGTTCTTTGACGGTGATAATTCATCAGGTGTTTCTGGTGATTTGGAGAGTGCAACCACCATCGCATCACTGATGGAAGGACATTGGGGAATGGGTTCTACTATTTCTTCTCATGTCAGCAACCGACGTTTCGAGATGGGCTCACCAGGCGGACCTAAAGGTAAAGATGACTCTGAAAAGCAGATGCGAATGGCGCTCAGCGATCGCATCGAAGAGAATCTAAGCAAGTTGCTTGCTCAAGCCGAAGAAATTCTGCGTGAGAATCGCAATCAAGTACTCGCACTTGCTCATGCGCTTGAGACTCATAAAACGCTCTCAGGTGAAGATGTAGCTGCAGTGATTGAAGGTGTCCAAGGTTCAATTGTTGATGGCCGCCCATATCTCGACGCTAATTTCTTGGCAGAGATAGAGAAATATCACAGCGCATCCGTTGTCGCTCATCGTGAACATAGAGTTCCTGATGTGCATTTACCAGCGATTGGATAAGCGGGTATCTTTATCCAGTGAGCAAAGTCTTCCTCTTCGTGGCAATAGATGTAAAGCCAGGCAAGTTTGATGACTTCGTTTCTAAACTATCGCAGCATATATCCGTGATTCGAACCGAACCTGGCTGTGAATTTATAGAAATCTATCGTGACACTCAGAAAAATGATGTCGTAAATGTCTGGGAAATTTGGAGCGATCGTCCTTCATGGGATGCCCATATGGTCAATGAGAACAGCAGAAAGTGGCAAACGGTGGCTTCAGATTTAGTCTTTGGTGAAACAATTACAGTTATGGATGCACTCTCATGAGTTCAATGACTCTCTCCATCGATTGTGGTGGCTTATTTATTAAGAGCTGCGTTCTAGATGAATCAGGAACTATGCACGCAGCTCCAACCCGCGTCGAAACTCCATACCCTCTCTCTACAGAGCGGTTCCTAGATACCGTTGAAAGTATTGCCAAATCTCTTCCTAAGGCACAACGTGTCACTGTTGGCTTGCCTGGCATGATTCGTAACGGCGTTGTTGTTGCAACACCTCATTACATCAATGATGCAGGTCCTCACACTCGCATGAACCCTGAGTTAAAAGAGCAGTGGTGGGGTTTTGATGCTGAAGCAGCAGTCGCAACGCGCCTTGGAATCCCCGCCAAAGTTCTCAATGACGCCGAGGTTCATGGCGCAGGAGTAGTCACTGGTTCAGGTCTTGAAATCGTTATGACTTTAGGAACCGGTTTGGGTTTCTCGGTTTTCCACGGCGGAAAACTTTCTCCACACTTTGAACTTTCACATGCCACCGTCCGTCGTAATACGACGTATGACACTTGGATTGGCGATCGCGAACGTCGCAGAATGGGTAATACATTCTGGTCGCGCCGAGTGCGCTTGATGGTCTCCGAACTTCGCCCAGTGTTTTTGTGGGATCGTCTCTATTTAGGTGGCGGAAATTCACACAGCATTCAGCAACGCGACTTAGCCCTTATGGGTGATGATGTTGTGATTGTCCCCAACTCTGCTGGCGTTGCCGGCGGAGTTAGGGCTTGGCAGCTTTAGCCTCTAATCGCCTTGGCGAACTCGCGGAAATCTTCTACCAACATATCAATCTCTTTTTGACCATGTGCCAATGAGATCAACCATTGCTCATCGAGCCCTGGAGGAGTGATGATTCCGCGGTTGATTGCAAAGAGCCAGTGCGCCTCTGCAACACCGAAGTCAGTTGCCTTGTAATCACGATAGTTACGAACTGGTGTGGTTGACCAAGTAACGCAGCCCTTGACGCCAAAACCAACTGTATGTGCAGGCAACTGATACTCATCGATGATTTCACCGATTCGTGTTAGCGCTTGCATATTGAACTCTTCA
>OGVJ01000091.1_pt1 | contig 9825 bp, 3 predicted proteins | sample 1575741 | NCBI WGS metagenome assembly OGVJ01 (sample SAMN07581528, study PRJEB24739) | freshwater metagenome | place: Singapore | collected 2015-01 | reverse complement strand
GTTTCCCAGTCACGATATGTTTGGTGGCGAAAAAGAAGTCACACTTGCAGAAGACGGAACCAACAGAGTAGCAGGCGTTGTATCAACAAATCCTGCATATGTTATGAATTCAACATGCCCAGGATTACTAACAGCGATTGCGCTACAAGGACGTGTGCCATGTAAAGTTCGTGGTAAGATTAAGAAGGGTGAAGGCTTTGATGGTGGCACACGTGTAGGGCTTGCCAGAGCAAGCCAGATTGTCAATGGTGAGACGCTATCAGAAGACACCATCCTGCGGATGTATTCTTTCTTTTCCCGTCACGAGGTAGACAAGCAGTCCGAAGGGTTCAACGCTGGTGAAGATGGCTTTCCATCTGCCGGACGTGTAGCCTGGGACTTATGGGGCGGTGATGCTGGGTTCCGCTGGGCAACCGCAAAGCGCAACCAGATCATGGGTGAGGAAGGCACCACGCGCGCCATAAGGACGTGGCATATGATGAAAAATATTATGGCGGAAAATTTAAAAGATAGTGTGCGGCATACTAGGAAGGCACGGCAAAACCTGAGAAATCATCGACACAATACGCTCAGGGAAAAATCCGTGAACTTGTCTAGAATGTTATTGAGGGGGACCGTAGTGGTGGTATCTACACGTCGCCCAGGTACACGACCACCCCGTGGTGGGGGAGTAGGTGTGTTTTGAGGGGTCGTCGTCCACGACCGGTTCCTCAGGCCGGTCGGGCTCAACTATCGGTGGTGTAACTAAAGACTCCTCAATACGATCGAGGGCTTCAAACACCTCCTCCAGTGAGAGCGAGGGGTAATCAATTATATGTGACACCAGCATTTCTATTGCTTTATCATCTTTAAAGGTAGTATGCAAGTGGACATAAACGTAATAAATGCGAATCAATTCGTAAGGAGACGCTGTATTCGCGAACAAACGTAACCAATAGTCAATAGTCCAAAGCCCGTCTACAGCCCGTATCACGGCGTCCCAGATTGAGGGGTGATTCGTAATATGTTGCATGTGTTCGGTTTCTGGGATCAATAATGAGCGTAAAAGAAAATCGCGTGTATAGTTTGTAATCTTGAGTCAATTTAAAGGTGGGAGATCGACTCATGCCTCACACCTTGACGGCAGTTCCTGGATATTGGAGGGCTGCTCCACCCCATCCTGGCAGTATAGGTAAAAACCCGGGGTACAGTACTCACACATTACTGCGGTCACTTTGTGAGTATGTATGGTTAGGACCCTACAGGGTTCTGATTGTATTTGAACCACAAGGTGTTCATGGTTCCAAGTAGCCCACCAAATGAGAAGTCATCCCCTGCAGCTCGGTACACAGATACTGTGCATCCGGGTAGATCAGGGTGGACAACAACCACTTGAGGAATCGGACATCTATTAGTTCTACGAGCCACTGAATCGTGACCTGTGTAAATAGTGGGACACATGTGGCCGGTCGAATAGTATGGAACATCGAACTCAATCACATGCTCGGCATCCATAAAGATAGGGAGGCCGGTGGACATAAACTCATAGTCCGGTCCCAATGAGCCCGGGTTACTAGAGGGTACATCGTAAAGTCGCTGGACTGGAGCCAAGGTGCCATCAGCGGTGGAAGGAACCCCATTGAGGGCTTGCGTCAATCCGGGGACGGTCGCATTATTGATATAAACGCGGAATGGAATGTCTCGTCGCAAGACCTGTCCATTTGGAACATGGTCCAGAACAAGTTTGAATCGCATAGATCCGCGATAAAAGGCATACATTGAATACAAAATTGAGTATAGGTCTGTTCGTCGATAATCGGGGGTGGTGGGTGATATAGTCGAGTGGGTGAGTGGGGCTATTGGAGCCCATGGCTTGATGAAAATAGCCATTCCAGACGATCCGGGGCCGGTTCCTGTTGCCGGAATGGGTGTCAGCACTTTCCGGGACCAGATGGGTTCAAACCTCTTCAACAGTTGACGGAAGTTGGTGATGGTCTCACCAACGCAAGATCGATACGGTAGCAGGTCAGTAGGGTACTGCCTGTTGTACTCAGTGTTCAGCTTCGTAGGTTCAATCATACCACCCGCTTGGGCTACAGCACCCGCAGGGTAGGTTTGTGGAATACCGTACGGGACGATGTTAGAAAAAGAGGAGACCGCAAATGCTGCATTCTCCATATGTGCGAACACGAAGATCGGGACAAAGGTATTTGCTGAAGGGGGGGCGCACAGAGGGTTTACGATAGCCAGCTGTATGGTACCCAGTGAGTGATTAAATGCATCACCGGAAGAGAACGGTATGGATCGATCTGCGTCTGTGTACATCCATGGTCTCACAGCAGAGTAAGGTACGCGCACGGTAAACTCGCAGGCTGTGGTCAGGTCTACATCCACGGTGTGTGTGTAACCTGGCATATCGTTTAATACTGAAGAGCCATTCTGGAAGTTACCGAGACGGATAGAGGCGCGCAAGCGACCTGAGTGCATCTGGGTCTTTACTAAATGAAATGTGAAGACGAAATCGCCACGCCACATCTCAAAGAAATTGGCAAGGTACCCAGCAGGTGACAGGTTGTCAGGGAAGGCTTTATTTCCGGACCACTGTGAGAGTGAGCCCAGAACCCTGGGTGTCAAAACTGACGACCACAACACTGTGTCAGCTCCGTTTCCGGTACCCCAGAGACCAGAGCCGACAAGAGCCTGCCTCGATGCAACATAGGATAGATCCATCTCGTCCGCATCAGTACCAGCGAAACCTGGCATCATCTCTAATTCGTTTCCAGCAGAAAGAGCCAACTTGTGGCCTGTGTCGGAACCGTCAATATTCTGAAAGTATCGTAAGGGGGCTCGAACAGTACGGGTTACCGGTGCCTGGATAGTAGGTTTTGCCAAACCAAACATCCTTAACAACCCGGACCCCACGGTAGAAAAGACTTCGACGGGTTTCTTCAACCCCCCGAGTCCAATAGTAGGTAAAAATCGGGCAATAGACATCCCAACATCATTTGCCGCTCCAGATATGGTCCCAGTTTGGTGCATATTCTGCAGCTCACTGCCGGCCTGTGCCCAAATAGTAGTAACAGGGGCATCGGTGGGGTAGTATAGCTTAACATCTTCAAAGGAAGCCCAGATAGTGTAGGGTACGCTCTCACTTCCTGCGGCTGACATCACAGACCGGAAGTTTACAAAAGCGAAGGTTCCAAAGGACCCTTGACCGGTAGCAACGTTCGCCATAAGATAGGGAGAGAGGTAAGGTGATACAAACTCGACAGAGGTACAATTGGCTAGATTCAGGAGCTGGTGCGGTAGTTGTGAGACGGCGAATAGGTCGGCGTTAACTGGTGCACTGGTGGGCTGAGATTGCAAGAACCAATTAGTGTGTGACGGCATATAGTCACCATACGGAATATAACAGAGGGCTGCTAATCCTGCTTGGAAAGGTTGGGAATTTACTTGAATCCTGATCCTTACTCTCGCTGTCATCCCCATGTGTCCCAAGACCTTGAAATAGTTCTGTGGGATTGTGGTTGCGAGGAGAGCCTCAGGAAAGTTAGCTCGCCATAGTACTGCTCCTTGAGCTTGAGCGGCGGTCCAGGTTCCTTGATATAGGATAACAGGGCGGCGCATGAAGTCTAGAATGTCAGAAGTCTTAGTCGGGGCGACAGTCTCTCGCAGTTGTGACATGAGATCAGATCCACCGGAGACAAATTTCTCCTGTATGGTGGCTCCATCATCAACAATTGTTAGAGTGTCAATCTGTTCAATACTGGCATTTTCCATAATATCGGGTTTAGAATTTAAGGCAGCAAGTCGAGTTCTTGGGCAGGGGTGACTTAACCATCCTGCTTGCACTGAAGGTTCTCTAGACATTGATAGGGCTGCTATCCTCCGGTCTTGAGAAGTAAACATAAATATGTACGGAGCTTGGGAAGATAGCAATACGATCAACATTAGGGCCTTCAGAGAATTTGTCTGTTGATTGCAAGGTCACATCTTCCCGTGGACAATATAATATGTCTCACGGTCAAGGTAGAACAGAAAAGGTTCTATAACTACCTTTTCCAATCCGACTCGAGAAGTCACTTTCATGATTTTCAGAGCCCACTCTTGAAAGAGTTTTTCATCTCCATGAGCAGCAATCTCCTGAAGCACATCCTGAATGACATCCCGGGTTATCTCATTGGGGTCCACCATGTTGTTTCGGCGGGTCCAATTGAGGGATTCAATACGGCCATCTATCTCGCACGGAGCAGTGTGCCGACCCAAATAGGCGTTCCACTTGAACACTCTCTTCAGGAATTGACACTCTGTTAAAGGCTTGTAGGCGACCATTTCACCACCATAAACGGTGGTCTTGGCAGCATCTGTATAGCTCATTCCAAATGTAGCGAAACCCTTTTCCAAAAATTGGTTGTTCCAGAATTGGGCCGCTTGCTTCGTGACAGACCAGATGTTATCATCTCCATACGTTACCAATCTAACATTCTCATTAAAAGAAGAGAGGTTACGCATTTCAATAGGGGCAGAGGTCATCCAGATATATCGGAATGCAATAAGAAGATACATAGAGCCGAAATCTGAAGTTCCAAAGATCCCGGAGGGGAGGGAGTGGGTGCACTGATATGCTTCGCCGCGAAAGTAACGGATACAGTATACCAGTCTTTGCCATAAGGCTTCACGTAAATCTCGGTGTTCATCATCATACATTTCGTTGATAATCCAACACACCTCCCAGAGGATCTTGTCAGATAGGGTACCATCAAGATTCGAAAAATCGCCATCTCCACAGTATTGAGTGCCGGTTTGTGCCATGTATTGGTAGAATCGTTCCCATTCTGCGCTCCATACATTCAAACCCACTGCAATACCGTTTGTGATACGGTTGCGGCGGGTATGTACGAGGGCATCCATGAAGTACTGGCGAAACACCACATTCATATCCATCGGGAGGACTGTAAAGACACGAGTCTTTCCATCCTCCACCTTGCGGATCGGGCGGCGCTCATCCTTTAGACAATCCAAGGCCAAAAGGGAAACGTCTTCACCATTATTTAGTTTTTCAACGAGGGATTCGCAGGCACTCTTTAGTTCCTCAAATCCCGGAGCGTTAGGATTAAATCCTTCTTCACCCAGGTAATATGATTTACCTTTAAGGCCATGCTTATCCCACCCATAACCTGGGCTGGTAGCAGACGAGATTGGGTTGCGGAGCTCATCTCCAGGGACGCCTGCACATGCTTCTTCAACAGTCAGTACGCGCAAGTCATCTTCCATGTTACGGCTCAATAATGATAGAACATCAGTGGCGCAAGCCCTCAAGATGGTGGTGTTTAACGTTGGCAGATTTGCCCCTGCCTTCTGTACTCCAATCAACATGGGGTCTTTTACCTCACCGTCTACATTAGTGAATGCACGCAAATGGGCTGGTTTCGTAGATGGGGTGTTAAGCTTACCGTAGATACAACTCTTGATGATCGTCGACTTTGACACCTCATGGGGTCCATCTTCGATTTTACACACTGGCAAAAATGCTCCAGGGATAGTCTTGATGTTATATGCGCGATCAGCAAATGAAGCGTTCAACTGAGCCTTCTTGGGGAACAGTTCGCACGCGGCAACGAGATCCTCATGTGTAATTGACATGGACCAGTTTCCACTAGCGGATCCCGCTACGTGGAAACCCAAAAGCTTCCTGGGTAGTCGAGTACTTGTCATAGACAGCAACATACCGCAGTAGCCTGCTTGGGTAGGAATCTGGTACTCATAGAGATTGCGGACATAAACCTGGTGGTTCTGGCCATATACGATGCCATTGTGTGTGGCCCCGGCTCCATGGAATGTCAAACGATCGACAGATGTCACTCTGCCACAAGAAATGAGCATGGTAGGGCGACCGTCAAACAGACGGAGTCCTGATAGGGATCCCTCAAACTTGCCTGTGGTAACTCCTAAATCAGAGGTAGTAAGGAAGTGGTCTACGAGGTTCTTGTGGGGGGGCATTTTGCCGAACAAATTCAAGAAACAAACATCAGCCTGGGTGCCATCTTCTTCATCTTTCTCTGGGATCACCACTTCTTGGGTGAACTCACAGAGCTCCATAGTCTTCTCAATGTAGCTATTTGATAGCTTGATGAGGTCCGGTTTAAGCTGTTTAATCCAAGTCAAGAAGTGGCCAGGCATCATGGCAATGCTACCCTTGATAAAGGTCAACGTTCCTAGTGGTACACCCCAGATCCCATCTTTCTGACAGGAAACTAGGTACTGTTGTCGCACAGCCATCTGCATCACATCGAGTTGTTGCTGGTCGATGGCCATCTCACTCTCCGGGTGAACATTCTCAGGCTCAATACCCTCAGAAGCGGGAGCCAACTCTGATTTTACAAACTTGGGTCGTGTTCCAAATTGACGCGCTTTGACATGCTTGGGTTGCGTGTGTGGGTTGTGAGATTCAGATTTCTTGAAACCCGGGATGATCTTATCGAATGATTTCTTACCCAGATATTTGGGCTGCGTGGTAGGGTTGTGGCTTTCACCAATACCCTTCGCTATAGCCTTCTGTGACACAAACCATCCAAGTACGCCGGAGAGCGCAAACACTCCAGCATACAACACCATCTGATTTGAAAAGAGGGACATTACCCAGCGGGACACCTCCTGCCAGATGGGTGAGATGATGCGATCGCAAAATGCGACTACACCAACTTTCGCCATCTCCCATACGGTTTTATGATTGTTCCACCACAAGGTCACCTTGTACTGGATATCATTCCACCAAGAGGTTTCCGACATCGCCTTGTATATTGCCTGGAAATCTGAAGAGAAGTAATCCGCGTTCAGTTCTTCAGCATACTGGGCGTAAGGGTTGGTAGAGGCAGCGTATTTGAGTTCGTTCATAGCAACGAGGTAATCAACATTCACTGTACCATCCTCTTTCCGATACTCTTTTTCTAAGAAATCTAACACAGCAGAAATCTTGAAAGCTTGAGGATTGGGTTGAGCATCAACAAATTCTCCACCATTTTGAGCAAGGGGGATACTTGACTTTAAAGCAGCAACGGTTTCAGCATCACCTTTTTCCAAGGCGGTAACATAGTCCGTAATAGCGGCCATAATATCATTTCCCCTCTCAGCTTTCCTCACCATCTCATCAGCGATGAGATTAGCGAATTCAGCGAACGATAGAGGGTTACTGTTTATGCGCTCTGTCCGACGTTTAGGGTCGAACGGGTAAATCTCATACACATCTAGGTTAATGGGTTGTTTCTTTCCATTCACCACAGGTGCGTGTTCTTGTGCGAGTCGTTTGTTAAGAGTGACTCTCATCTGTCCTTCAACCATCACCCGTTCACTATATTCCGGTTTAATGCGAACATCATAACCAGAGTAGAAGCGATTCCAAACTGCCTCAGGGTAGGTCAAAGAATTGATTTCCATGGCTCTATTGTTGGACGAGCAGATAATGAATTTGCTGGTAAAGAAAGAGTTGGCCTTCTGGCTAAGATCAGCCATATGGAGGGGGAAGTCAAATGGGTTTACTTCTCCAATAAGTGACCCATGTTCGGGATTGGGAGCATTTGCAGTGTCTCGCACCTGACCGTAGTCATCGTGAATACATACAAATTGACCATTATATCCGTCCCAAAACTCTTGTCCCACATGTCTCGCATAGGTGTGATCTTTGATCTGTCCAGCAAGCCCGAAACGGGCAAGAACCTCAGCAATCAGATAATACGTCATAGACGACTTTCCAATCTGTGATTCACCTGTGAGCCAAATCATAAGAGGGACAGTACGAATACCTCCACCTCGCGCAAAATTAGTACGAGCAATCTCGGCTAACTTTGACGCAAGTGTCAGCATGCGCTTAAATGCATCAACGTGGTCGCGGGACATCAAATTTTGATACCGCCGAAGGAGTTGTGTTCCTCGAATCCACATGCTGGATACACGTTCAGTACCAGCAGTTGTAGAGCATACCTCCTTGATATTCTTGGAGGCTGCTTCTACCTCGAGTAGCCAATTTTCTATTTCTGTGTAGGTTTCTTGAGACTTGAAAAACGTGGTGTTAAAGAAGCTCATTTCTACCCACTCAAGGCCAGCCATTACCCACTTCTTACAGAAGGAATAAATCTCGCCAATCGATTTCACAGTTCTCGGCAAATCAGCTACTCGCTTGGACCATACATCAGGGGTCATTCGGTGGGCGGGGACGCATCGAAGCGCACCAATGCCAACCATAGAGAACAACATGGGGACCAAAGTTGGGATCCATGTTGAAACAAAAGAGTTCGTGTCTTCACCCAGTTGGGCGCAAGGTTGATCAGCGGCGATCCACAGTCGAAACTGAGTGATAATATCCAGAGGGACCTGCAGTACAACACTGCAAGCCTCAAGGATCTGCTCAATCAACACATAGCTCCACCCGATAGTACGCACAAAAATGTAAACACCAATCAAAGTCAGTGCCACATATAAAACTGTGCGGATAGAAACGGGTAGTAGTCCACAACGGGAGTCGAGGATCTGGTTAATAGCTTTTGGGATAGCAGCAACCATTTCGGCTACAGAATCCCTCATATTACCAATCTCCTCTCGTGACGCTGTGACAGCGTCTCGGACTGTATCTGCGAGATCACCAACGGCGCCAGTCGCCTGATTAAAACCAAACAATTGGGCACGGGGAGTGTTTGCGCTACGCACAAGATCTAGAATGGATGTGACCATCTTAATCAACGCAGTGATACAATCAGTTTGAGTAGAATTTTGGTGTGCACACTTGCAATAACAAAGGGGCTCACCACACCGGAAACACCGAGGTGGTGGGGCATTGTCATTCAAGGATGCACGGAGCTGAGCCCATGCTTCAATACTCGCTTCTACATCTGCACTATAGCAATTGTCGCATGCAGATAAGGGGGTCGAATAAATAGCAGGGCCAGGGTTGGATTCAACATCACCCGATTTCATCAGATGACCATGATCCGGGGAAGCATGGTACCATTTCTCAGTACGGTCTACGAGTCGATCATAAGCCATATCAGGGTCATAATACTTTCCGTTCGTCAGAGGGAGGTCCATAGAGGAGCGCCAAAGTCGTCGGGGAGCAGGAGTAGGCAAAGTGTTTTGAGTTTTAATTTGATTATCCATAATGCTTCGCGGACGTTTCACAAAGTACAACCCACAGATGTGTTAAACTGTCCAAAAGGGAATCTGTGAGAGGGTAAAATAGACCAACTGAATGGCCACGTTTGGTAAATCCTATATAAAGCTAACAACGCATCGTATGACAACATCAGATAGAGGTCTACAAATTATTAAGGCCGCGCCCGCTTAATCTGTCAACATAAAAGATGAGAGTATAACTAGACACCAACAATGCACTTGGGCTTTATAGGGTAGCAACTCCACGGTCAAGTCCCACCAAAACAGACTTGATTAATAGGCTGGAAGGAAGGGAAACGATAGAAACTTAAAATTAAAAGGATGGTATGTCGTAGGAAGACGCCTAGACTCGCCCTAGGTACTCACCCCTAGGCGGGGACACATATTTCCCTGTGACGGGCCGGTACTCACCTCCGGTAGGTTGACGCATATTATTACCCTGCGACGGGCCCGGGACTTACCTTACCGGTTGGTCGACGCATATAACGCCTGCGACGGCTGATCTGTAACTGACCACAGATAGGGTACGGACCAGTATGAACCCTGGACGGTTGTGTGGTATTCACCCCAAACGGTGGACACATATAAGCCCTGTGACGGGAGTCGGTATATTCTCAAAGAGCTGAAACGTTATGCGGAAGTTCAATGTGAATTATATGCAAAATATCTACCTCGTAAAATGAA
>OGVJ01000090.1_pt1 | contig 9870 bp, 9 predicted proteins | sample 1575741 | NCBI WGS metagenome assembly OGVJ01 (sample SAMN07581528, study PRJEB24739) | freshwater metagenome | place: Singapore | collected 2015-01 | reverse complement strand
GTTTCCCAGTCACGATAATGGAAGTCTGAATTAGGTGAGTAAGACCATTTACCGTTGATGTAAAGAGTATTACTCACCTAATTCAGATTTCCGTTTCGCTACATAATCAGTCAATCCAGTGAGGATAGCTGCATCCATTTCAGGTTGCTGATACTCCTCTAACTTCTTCTTCCAAACTTCTTCAGCGCGTGCGCGAGTATCTTTTGCGCCTAGGCGTACCCAACGATCATAGTTATCAGAATTGGTTAAGAATAGTCGATAGAAGCAATCACGGAATCGTTCCATGGTGTGAGCGGCGCCTAAGAAATGGCCACCATGACCAACTTCTTGATGTGCATCAAAAGCTAAAGATGCCTCATTAAATTCAAGTGGAGTGAATTCGGCAATTAATGATTGCAAAATCTCTACATCTACTACGTATTTGTCATATGAAGAGACCAAACCGCCCTCTAGCCAGCCAGCAGTGTGTAGCACTACGTTAGTTCCAGCTAAAAATGTTGGCAGCATCGTCATGAGTGTCTGATAACCAGCTTGTGCATCAACTGTTTGTGATGAATTTAGGCCGCCACCTGCGCGAAATGGCAGATTAAAACTGCGCGCAATCTGTCCGGTGCAAAGCAGACCAATTCCAGATTCTGGCGTACCAAATTGCGGTGAACCAGATTGCATATCAACGTTAGATAAAAAGGAACCAAATACCACCGGTACGCCTGGACGAATTAGCTGTGTAAGTGCGATACCTGTTAGCGCCTCTGCAATCTGTTGCGCCAATGTAGCTGGAATAGTTACTGGTGACATCGCACCCATTAATAAGAATGGCGTGCAAATAACTGGTTGACCTGCGAGCGCATATTCTCGAAGTGAATCCAGCATGCGATCATCCCAACGAAGCGGCGAATTGCAATTGACCAATGAAATTAACGCTGGGGTCTCTTCAATTGCTTTACGACCACCGTGAATAATTTCCGCCATGGCAATAACATCACGCGCATTCTCTGCAGTTACCACATTTCCCATAAAGAATTTGTCAGTGAGAGTTGCTTGCGCAAATGCCATATCTAAATGACGAGAATCTAGCGATAAATCATTTGGTTCGACCACTACGCCGCCGACTGTGTCAATCGCATCAAAGCTCTGAGCTAGTTTGCAGAAATTCTCAAAATCTTTAAAAGTGCCGTCGCGTCTAGTGCTGCCTTCTAAAACAAATGGCGGTCCATATACAGAACCAAAAGCCATATGGTCGCCACCGACAATTACATTGCGCTTTGGATTTCGCGCGCGAAGTGAAAATTCAGATGGAGCTTTAGCTACTTGTTTCAAAATCCATTCGGGATCGAATTTAACATTCTCGCCACTTACTTCTTGGCCGGCTTCGCGAAACATCTCAACTGCCCATGGGCTGGCAAATTCAATTCCAATTTCGGAGACGATTCGTTTCCAACCAGCAGTTAGCGTTGCCATAGATTCCTCAGAGAGAATCTCGTAACGAGGCATTTTATTTACGAACATTGCGCGCCTTTCGCTCTTGACCTGCGATAACCATAGAGAATACGCTCAGATAATGGAACAGCCGTTCCATATATTGGAACCCTAAATTGAGGTCTAACTATGGCGCTAACTGGCACACAAGCTGTAGATCGCGCTACCTCTTTGTTAATTGCCATTTTAAATTCACCAGAGCCACCTTTGCTGTCTCAATTAGCTAGAGAGTTGGGTCTTCCGAAATCTACTACTTCAAGAATTTTAGGTGCACTTGAACGTCAAGGTTTAATTAGACGAGATCGCAATAGCGCTTACTTAGGTGGCGAAGTTCTTTTGAAATATGCATCTGCGCAAAACCAAGATTCAACATTAATTAATCGAATGCGTCCAGTTTTAGAAACGCTTGCTGAAAAAACTTCAGAATCAATAAATTTAGCCGTACCCGGAAATGATGACTTGAAATTAATTGATCAAGTTGATGGAAAGCATCTTTTAGGTGCAACTAATTGGATTGGCCGAAATGTTCCTTACCATGCCTCAGCTTTAGGCAAAGTGCTCCTGGCTTTTGGTGCAGCTTCCCTGCCGGCAGGCAATTTACAAAGTAAAACTGCACGAACAATCACATCTCGCACTCAACTTAATTCAGAGTTAGAAAAGATTCGCAAGGCTGGCTTTGCAATCATTGATAATGAATTAGAGAACGGCTTGGTAGCAGTAGCAGCTCCCGTTTTTAATCACGATAGCAAAGTTGTCGCTGCAATTTCTATTTCCGGCCCCGATGCACGAATAAGTCGCGAACAATTAATTAAGTTTGGTGAGTTGATCATCAAAGAGTTAAAAAAGCAGAATGTAAATAATGGAAAGGCAGGCGCAGCATGAGCCACGAAGATATCCTCAAAGGTTTATTTGATGAGACTTTGGTCGGAAACGCTCCAGCAGTTCTTGAGCTAACTAATCAAGGACTTGCAGAAGGAATGACTCCTTCATCAATTCTTTTCGATGCGCTAATTCCTGCGCTAGAAGAGGTAGGCGCACGATTTGAGCGCGGTGATTTCTTTGTTCCTGAAATGTTGATCTCTGGAAAAGCCATGTCTGGTGCGCTAAATGTGCTTCGCCCGCTCCTGGCCCAAACTGGCGCTGAAACCGTCGGTACTTTCCTAATGGGAACCGTAAAAGGCGATGTTCACGACATCGGCAAGAACCTAGTAAATATCATGTTGGAAGGCGCTGGATTTGAAGTGATTGATATTGGAGTGCAATGCGCTCCTGAAAAATTTATCGCTGCCATAAATGAACATAAGCCAGATATCGTCGGTATGTCAGCATTTTTAACTACCACCATGCCAATGTTCAAAGTAAATATTCATGAAATAAATAAAGCTGGATTGCGCGATCAGGTGATCATCATGGTTGGTGGTGCACCAGTAACTCAGGAATATGCAGATGTAGTTGGCGCAGATGGTTATGCCGCTGATGCATCGAGCGCGGTTAAAGTTGCAAAAGACCTGTTAGCAAAGAAGCGCGCTGCAGTATGAAATTATTGCCGTTAATCGAAGACGCAATTAAGAAACCAGTTTTTGGTTGTCAGATGTGCGGTCAATGTGTATTGCATTCAACTGGAATGGTTTGCCCGATGACTTGTCCTAAGACTTTACGAAATGGACCTTGTGGCGGTGTTCGAGAGAATGGTAATTGCGAAGTAAAACCAGAAATGCAATGTATTTGGGTAAAAGCATACGATCGCAAAGAAAAGCTACATCTGCCACAAGTTTGGAAAGAGCATTACAACGATCTACGCCCACCGGTTGATATGCAACTAAAGGGCACCTCATCATGGTTAAATTTAATTACCAAACGCGATAAGCAGACTCCTGCTGGCTGGGCAGCGAATGAGTAATCTGCAAAACTTGATTGAAAATACCAATGAGTTAGTTTTCACTGCGGAATTTCCATCAATTGATGGTGGCGGAATGGAGAAAGTTGCCAAAGAAGCCGAACGGTTACGTCCTTGGTTTGATGCCGTAAATTCCACCGATAACGCGGCGGCACACGCACATGCTTCTAATTTAGCCGTGGCAATTGCAATAAAGATGCACGGTCTAGAGCCGGTGATGCAGATTGCGCAACGAGATAAAAATCGCTTAGCGGTGCAGGCGGACATTATGGGAGCCGCCCTGCATGGCATTGAAAATATTGCGTTAATGACTGGAGATGACGTCACTGCGGGCGATGAACCTGAAACTCGCAGAGTCTTTGATTTAGATGGGCCAATCGCTATCAAAGTTGCCGAAATTATTCGAAATGGTACTTATCTATCTGGTCGGAAAATTAATCCAGCTCCAAAGCTATTTATTAGCGCCGTAGAAAATCCTGGCACTCACCCATTTGAGTATCGCATTGATCGCGCCATCAAAAAGCAGAAAGCCGGTGCCAGATGGCTACAGCTACAACTATGTTTCCATAAGGATCGCTTGGAAAATTTCTGCAAAGGGGTAGCTGCACACGGAACCAAATTGCCAATTTTTCCCAACGTTATCTTGATTAAAGGTGCAAAGGGTATGCAATTCATGAACGAAAATGTTCGTGGCATAAATATTCCACAAGAATTAATTGATCGAGTTGCTAGCGCTTCGGATCCATCCGAAGAGGCTTATCAATTGACTTTAGAGTTAGCAAAACACGCACTCTCTCTACCTGGAGTGCGCGGATTACATGTAACTGATTTTAGACATGACGATACTCTTGCCAGATTAATGACCGACCTTGGAAGGAAACCAAAATAATGCAGACCGTAGTAACCTCACCAACCAAAACCGTAACTATCGGTGACGATAATCCATTCTGCATTATCGGAGAACGTATCAATCCAACTGGTCGACGTATTTTTCAAGAACAAGTTCGTGCTGGTGATCTCTCTGCAATTATCAAAGATGTTAAGGCACAGGTTGATGGTGGCGCGGATATGTTAGACGTTAACATGGGTGTGCCATTAACCGATGAAGCGGATTTAATGCGCCAAGCAATCAAAATGGTGCAAGAACTAACCGATCTGCCTATTTGTATCGACTCTTCAGTTTTGGAAGCGCTAGAAGCAGGATTACAAACTTACCAAGGTCGTGCGCTAGTTAATTCAACTACTGGAGAAGATGATCGCTTGGATCATATTTTGCCGTTAGTTAAAAAATATGATGCTGCGATCATCGCTTTGCCAAATGATGAAACTGAGATTCCAATGACCGTGGAAGATCGCTTGAAAATCACCGAAAAGATCCTTCGCGCCTGCGACAAACATGGTATTTCACATGACAGATTGGTAATTGATCCTTTAGCCATGCCAATTGGCGCCGAACCACAAGCAGGAAATTTATTCTTCGAAACGGTCTATCAAATAAAGCAACGTTGGGATTTGAATATGACTTGCGGTGCTTCAAATGTCTCATTTGGAATGCCTAATCGTCATGCAATCAATGCGGCCTTCTTACCAGCGGCAATGACGGTTGGTTTAACATCTGCAGTTATGGATGCACGCACACCGGAAATTGTCTCTGCGGTACGTGCAACCGATGTGCTGCTTGGTAACGATCAATATGGCGGAAATTGGATTACTCGTTTCCGCGCAATGGAAGCTGCAGCAAAAGCGCAACAATAATTAAATTAAATGGCTAAAGAATTTAATCCAGATTTGGCGGGGCATGATGGTGCTAGCCGAGTTAAGTTGCATTTCCGTGCACTCGAAAAAGATGGCGAAGTTTCGGCAGAAAAAATAGTTACGGTTCCTTCTGGTGTAAGCGCATTCGACGCTGCTTCTTGGAATGGCATTGCAATTGATTCTACTTGCGGCGGATACGGAACTTGCAAAAAGTGCAAAATTCAAATTACCGATGGCAGCATTGAACCTTCAAAATTAGATTTTCGTGCCTTTAGCCAAGAAGAGATTGCAAATGGTTGGCGCTTAGCTTGCATGGTGCGTAGCACTAAAGATTTAGCAATCGATGTTCCTCCACTGACAACTCGTCCAAAAGCTGCCACAGTTGGCGTCGGTCGCCAAATTATTCTCCGTCCAGGAATCCAAAAAAGGTATGTCGAACTAACCGAACCGACTCTGGCAGATCAAAGAACTGACATTGTTCGCTTACTTGATTCGATTGATGATATCGAACCAACATATTCATTAGATATTTTGCGTGAATTACCTACCGTGCTGCGTAAAAATAATTTCAAAGTCACCGCAGTATTTGCAGACCAAGAATTGATCGCAATTGAAGGCGGCGACACCAGCGAAATTCGCTATGGAATTGCCTTTGATTTAGGTACGACTACCGTGGTGGCAACGTTGATTGATTTGAATACCGGTGCACCTGCATCTGTAAAATCGATGTTGAACAAACAGCAACCTTTTGGTGCCGATGTGATTACTCGAATTAGCGCAACGATGATGGATCCAGAAGGTTTGAGCAAATTGCGTACATTGGCTCAGGAGACTTTGGCGCAATTAACTCGCGAGGTTTGCGAAGAGGCCAAAGTAGATTCAAATAATGTTTACGAAGTTGCCATGGCTGGAAATGCAACTATGACTCAATTAATTCTTGGAATTGATCCAGAACCACTTGGAGTTGCGCCTTTTATTATGGCTACGGCAGATTACGAACCTGTAAATGCCACAGAGTTAGGTTTAGCAATTCATCCTCGCGGCAAAGCAATAATCTTGCCCTCACTTGGTGCATACGTTGGTGGCGATATCGTCGCTGGAGCTTTGGCATCAGGCATGGATCGCGATAAGCGACTTAGATTGTTTATCGATGTCGGAACAAATTGCGAAATCATTTTAGGTAATGGCGAAAAGATTCTTGCCACTGCCGCACCTGCTGGCCCAGCCTTTGAAGCGGCATCTATTAAATGTGGAGTACGAGCTGCTGCCGGTGCTATCGAAACGGTAAAAGTTGTCGATGGCAAATTAGAGATTGGCACTATTGATGATGCTCCAGCTATTGGAATTTGCGGTTCGGGTCTAGTAGATGCAGTTGCTTGTCTAGTTCAGCTTGGAGTGCTTGATGCATCAGGCAAATTCAATGCGGTTGATGATCCAAATTTAGTTGAACGTGATGGAGAGAAGATTTATCTACTAACCGAAGATGTTTTTTTAAGTCAACGCGATGTGCGTGAATTGCAATTTGCAAAGGCCGCAATCGCTACTGGTTGGGCGTTACTAGCCGAAGAATTCGGCATTGAAGATAAAGATATTCAGCAAGTGTTATTAGCTGGCTCATTTGGTTCATACCTATCTCCTGCTTCGGCAGTAAAGATTGGTTTGGTGCCAAAAATCAGCGTATTACGCATAGTTTCTGCCGGAAATGTGGCCGGTGAAGGTGCCAAAATGGCGTTACTTTCGACTCAAGAAAGACATGGCGCAGCTACTTTGTTAGATGAAATCAAATACGTTGAGCTATCCGACCGAGAAGATTTCAACGATAAATTCGTAGAGAGACTAGCGTTTCCGGTTTGAGTACCGCGATAGTTGCTTGTGGTGCGATTGCTACACATATTTCAAATATCGCATCACGAGAGAATTTTGATATCACTATCTATCCTCTCCCACCGCTACTTCATAATCATCCAGAAAAAATTGCATCTGAAGTGGATGCCAAAATTGCGGAAATTAAAGAAACTTACGAAAAAATTGCAGTCGCATATGCCGATTGCGGCTCTTATGGAGCCTTAGATAAAGTTTTAGAAAAATACAATATTGCCAGACTTGGTGGTAATCATTGCTACGATGTCTTTGCTGGGCAATCACGAGTAAATGAACTAACTTCAACTGGAACCTATATTTTCACAGATTATTTGGTCAAATCATTTCATCGCAGCGTAGTAGTGGAACTGGGATTAGATCGACACCCAGAACTAATAGATGATTATTTTAAAAACTATCAAAAAGTAACCTGGCTGGCGCAACACCCAACAGAAGAATTAAAAGTTGCTGCTCAAGCAGCAGCAGATTTAATGAAGCTTCCTTTAGAGATAGAAGTAGTAGGAGAATCAGGATTGCTTGACGAGCTCAAGCGCCTTCTTAACCACATCTGATAACAATTGTGGATCCACATCATCTGCTAGTCGTTTACGCATCACTGGAGTCCAAAATTGAGTCATGTGATGCGCAACTTCAATTTCGGGTGCCCCTGCAGATGGAATATTTGAAGCAATTTGATTTGCCATTCGAATGATTGAATCTAGTTGTACGTCACCATGTTCATCATGATGCTCTAATTTAGCAACTGCTTCTGAAGGTTCTACTTGGACTGCAGTTACCTTATATTCCGGGCAATTTGTAGCCCAATCTGAGTAATCTGTAGTAATCACATTTGCACCAGATTCTGGGAAATGGAAAGTTGTATAAACCACGCCCGGTGCCACTTCATCAGTGACTCGTGCGCGCATTAAAGTCTGCCCTACTCGGCTCGATAATTTGATCCATGAACCATCTTTGATGCCGCGTACTTCCGCATCTGATTCGTGAATATCTAAAGTATCTTCAGGATGCCAAACATTATTACTGGTACGTCTAGTTTGTGCACCAACGTTATATTGGCTCAAAACTCGACCAGTGGTAAGTAGCAGTGGGAACTTGCGATTAGTTTTCTCTTCTGTTGCTACATAAGGTGTCAACATAAAGTTTCCGGCGCCGCGCACAAATTTCTCTATATGCATAACTGGCGTGCCATTTGGAGCTGCATCATTTACTGGCCACTGCATACTTCCTTCGGCATCCAATCTTGCGAATGAAACGCCTTTGAAAGTTGGAGTGGTTGCCGCAATTTCATCCATAATTTCTGCAGCGTTGTCGTAATGCATATTAAAGCCCATGGCTTTTGCTAAATCACAAGTTACTTCCCATTCACTCTTTCCAGTCGGTGAAGGCATAGTTGGTCGAACTCGATTAATCCGTCGCTCCGCATTGGTAAAGGTGCCATCTTTTTCTAGGAATGAAGTACCTGGCAAAAAGACATGTGCATACTTTGCGGTTTCATTTAAGAAGAGATCTTGCACAATCACCATTTCCATAGCGGCTAGGCCTGCAGTTACATGCTGGGTATTTGGATCAGATTGCGCAATATCTTCACCTTGAATATAAATACCCTTATATTCGCCAGCGATTGCGGCATCCAACATATTTGGAATTCGCATACCTGGTTTCTCTTTAATTTTTACGCCCCAGATTTTTTCGTAAATTGCGCGAGTATCTGGATTCGAGATATGGCGATAACCCGGTAATTCATGCGGGAAAGAGCCCATATCGCATGAACCTTGCACATTGTTTTGGCCGCGTAGCGGATTTACTCCTACGCCTTTGCGACCTATATTTCCAGTGGCCATAGCTAAGTTAGCGATGCCCATAACCATGGTGGAACCTTGGCTATGTTCGGTAACACCTAAACCATAATAAATCGCAGCGTTCGGCACCGAAGCATAAAGTCTGGCTGCTGCGCGAATTTGTGCAGCTGGGACTGAAGAAACTTCCTCCATTGCCTCAGGTGAATTCTCCGGCTGTTTAATAAATTCTGACCAAACTCTAAATGCTTCAGCATCGCAACGTTCTGCAATAAATTTCTCATCAGCTAAACCTTCGGTCATCACCACATGTGCCAACGCATTGATAATTGCCACATTGGTGCCAGGAAGTAATTGCAAATGATATTCCGCTTTCACATGCGGTGATTTCACTAAATCAATTTGGCGCGGATCAACCACAATTAATTTTGCACCGCGTCTTAGCGCTTGCTTAACTCTGGATGCAAAGACTGGATGGGCATCAGTTGGATTTGCGCCAATCACCATAATGACATCGGAATGTTCTACTGACTCAAAATCTTGAGTTCCTGCGGAGGTACCAAATGTTTTATTTAGACCATATCCAGTTGGTGAATGACAGACTCGCGCGCAGGTATCAACATTGTTGGTGCCAAATGCAGCTCGCACCATCTTTTGTACAACATAAACCTCTTCATTTGTGCATCTTGATGAGGTGATGCCACCGATTGAATCCCAACCGTATTTTTCTTGCACCTTTTTCAAACCAGTTGCAGCATAGGCAATTGCCTCTTCCCAAGAGACTTTGCGCCATTCATCAGTGATTTTTTCGCGGATCATTGGTGAGAGTTGGCGATCTTTGTGGGATGCATATCCCCAAGCAAAGCGACCCTTTACGCATGAATGACCCTCATTGGCGCCGCCTTTCTTTGAAGGAATCATGCGAACAACTTCATTGCCCTTCATTTCAGCCTTAAATGAACAACCAACTCCGCAATATGCGCAGGTGGTCTCAACTGAACGAGTAGGAGCACCAATCGTTAACAAGTTCTTCTCTTTGAGCGCCTATCGTGACTGGGAAAC
>OGVJ01000089.1_pt1 | contig 9891 bp, 10 predicted proteins | sample 1575741 | NCBI WGS metagenome assembly OGVJ01 (sample SAMN07581528, study PRJEB24739) | freshwater metagenome | place: Singapore | collected 2015-01 | reverse complement strand
GGTGAGGGTGCATATATGTGCGATGACGAAACTCTCGCAATGCTCGAAGGTGAAGGTCGAATTGTTGCCCGCTATGTTGGTGCTAATCCAAATGGCTCTCGTAACCTCATTGCTGGAATAACTAATGAACGTGGAAACATTGTGGGATTGATGCCGCACCCAGAGCATGCAATAGATTCGCTCACTGGTCCATCAGCGGATGGTTTGGGATTCTTCACCTCTGTCTTGAAAGCGATGGTGAAGTAATGTCACTTGATACTGTTGCCAAAGCCAAGGCTAACCCTGATACATCGCAGCCTTTTGCTGAACTAGGACTTAAGCCAGATGAATATTCCCGCATTAAAGAAATTTTAGGACGACGACCTACTTCATCTGAGCTAGCAATGTATTCAGTGATGTGGTCTGAACATTGTTCTTATAAGTCTTCAAAGGTTCATCTGAAACAGTTTGGAGAAAAAGCTGTTAAGACAGATGCTCTCTTGGTCGGAATCGGAGAAAATGCTGGCGTAGTAGATGTTGGACAAGGTTATGCGGTGACTTTCAAAATCGAATCGCACAATCACCCATCATTTATTGAGCCTTATCAAGGCGCAGCAACTGGTGTTGGCGGAATCGTCCGCGATATTTTGACAATGGGTGCGCGGCCAGTGGCGGTAATGGATCCGCTTCGCTTTGGCCCTGCGGATGCACCCGATACGCGCCGAGTGCTTCCTGGCATTGTCGCCGGTGTTGGAGGCTATGGAAATTGTTTAGGTCTTCCCAATATTGGTGGCGAAGTTGTCTTTGATCAGACTTACCTCGGAAACCCGCTTGTAAATGCCCTTTGCGTGGGTGTGATGAAACATAGCGATATTAAGTTAGCTAAGGCTGCTGGAGCTGGAAACCTGGTAGTTCTCTACGGAGCAAAAACTGGTGGAGATGGAATTGGTGGAGTATCTGTACTTGCCTCAGAAACTTTCGAATCAAAAGGCCCAGCAAAGCGACCTGCAGTTCAAGTCGGTGATCCATTTGTTGAAAAGGTTTTGATTGAGTGTTCACTTGAGATCTTTGCAGAAGATTTGGTTGTAGGAATTCAGGATTTAGGAGGTGCAGGACTTTCCTGTGCTACCTCTGAACTTGCATCGGGCGGCTCGGGCGGAATGAAAGTTCAGCTCGATAAAGTTCCGCTGCGCGACCCATCACTTTCTCCTGAAGAAATCTTGATGTCGGAATCACAAGAGCGCATGTGTGCCATTGTTGAACCCAGCAAAATTGCCCGCTTTTTAGAAATTTGCGAGAAATGGGATGTGACCGTCACGGTCATCGGTGAAGTCACTGATGGAAATCACTTAGAAATTACTTGGAATGGCGAATTAATTGTCGATGTTCCTCCGCGCACAGTTGCTCATGATGGACCGGTATATCAACGTCCACTTGCACAACCTGCTTATATCGATCAAGTATCCCAAGAAAAGATCAACGTTCCACTTGCACATACCCCAGCTGAGATTAAAGAGACAGTTCTTAAGTTAGCTGCAACACCTAATCTGGCAGATAAATCTTGGATTACAGATCAATACGATAGATATGTTCAAGGAAATACCATTCAATCTCAGCCAGATGATGCTGGGATGATTCGAATCGATGAAGAGACTCATTTAGGTGTGGCAGTTGCAACAGATGCAAACGCTAACTGGTCATATCTGAATCCATATGAAGGAGCCAAGCTTGCTCTTGCTGAAGCTGCACGAAATATTGCAACAGCTGGAGCCAGACCACTAGCTGTCACAAATTGCCTTAATTTTGGCTCTCCCGAAGACCCCGGCGTTATGTGGCAATTTGCGCAATCGGTACGTGGATTGGCAGATGGGTGTCTCGAGATGGGGCTACCTGTCACTGGAGGAAATGTTTCTTTCTATAACCAGACGGGTTCAGTGGCAATTCTGCCGACTCCGGTAATTGGCGTGCTTGGTGTTATTGATGATGTTCGCACAAGAACTCCGATGTCATTTGATCGGGCAGGTCTTGAACTCTATCTGCTGGGCGATACTTATGAAGACCTGGCCGGTAGTGAATGGGCATACATGCACAATCAACGCGGTGGCGTGGCACCGAGCGCTGACTTACAACGAGAAATGAGATTAATTGATCTCTTGATAACAGGTCGTACCAAAAAAATATTTAGCGCCGCCCACGATGTGAGTCAAGGTGGTTTGAGCGCGACCCTGACTGAGATGGTTCTTCGCCACAATATTGGTGCAACTATTTCACTTGAAAATGTTGGAGTTGCTCTTGTCAGCGAAACCCCAGGAAGAGTTGTAGTGGCAATTGATGCTGCTCAGTCTGCAGCTCTTACGCAAGAAGCTGCTGCACAGAAAATTACACTTACAAGAATTGGTGTTTCTGGCGGAGATAGCTTAATTATCAATGAGCAACCATCTCTTTAACCGAACTACGCAAGGCTCACAGCGAGACCTTGCCAAAATTATTTGGGTAAGAAGAAATGCGCGACCCAATCGTTCTAGAAGAAGTGAAGGCAACTCTTGCACTTCTGACTGAGCGAGCTCCCGGTCGCGCCATTGAAGTTCGAATTCCTCCATATGCAGCAGTGCAATGTGGAGAAGGCCCGACACATACTCGTGGAACTCCACCAAATGTCATTGAGATGAATGCAGATACCTGGTTAGCACTCGCTCGCGGAGAAACGACATGGAAAGAGGCCATGGGCGCTGGTCTTATCGTGGCATCGGGAGTTCGCGCTGATTTATCAACACTTTTACCGCTTAGGATGAGCCAATGAGCCGCCGCCCAGATGGTTTGCTAAACCACAATGTGCTCGATGCAGATAAAGGCCCGCAAGATGCCTGCGGTGTTTTTGGAGTATGGGCTCCCGGAGAAGAAGTTTCAAAGCTAACCTTTTATGGGCTTTACGCGTTGCAACATCGTGGCCAGGAATCTGCAGGAATAGCCACTTCTGATGGCGAAAGAATTTTGGTGTACAAAGATATGGGTTTGGTCTCTCAAGTATTTACTGAGACAGATCTGGCATCGCTTGTCGGCAATCTAGCTATCGGCCATTGTCGATACAGCACGACTGGTTCGAGCACGTGGGTAAATGCGCAACCAACTCTGCGTCCCACCAAATACGGAACTCTCGCTCTTGCTCACAATGGCAATCTCACGAATACTGGTGATTTAGCAGAGCTCGTACAAAAGTTGGATGCTGATGCACCAAAGAACGCCCGTGGAGCAACAACTGATACTGAAATTATGACTGCGCTCATCGGTTTGCAAGATGAAAAGAATGTTGAGGCAAGTGCGCTAGCGGTGCTTCCTAAATTAGAAGGTGCCTTCTCATTAGTGTTTATGGATGAGCACACTCTTTATGCAGCGCGTGATCGCCATGGCGTTCGTCCACTTGTTATTGGAAAGTTGGATAGAGGTTGGGTGGTGGCATCCGAGACTGCCGCACTCGATATTGTTGGCGCTGCCTTTGTCCGTGAGGTAGAACCGGGTGAATTTCTAGCAATTAATGAAGAGGGAATTCGTTCACAGATGTGGGCAACCCCAGCACCCAAAGGATGCATCTTTGAATACGTCTACTTGGCGCGACCTGATACCGCAATTGCTGGGCAGAGTATTCATGCGGTTCGAGGAAAAATAGGGCAACGCTTAGCAATTGAAGCGCCGGTTGATGCGGATTTGGTAATTCCAGTACCTGAATCAGGAACCCCTGCAGCGATTGGCTATGCAAAACAATCAGGAATTCCATACGGCTTGGGATTGGTAAAGAATTCCTATGTTGGACGAACCTTTATTCAACCTTCTCAGACCATTCGTCAATTAGGTATTCGCCTAAAACTCAATCCATTACGCGAAATTATTGAAGGCAAGCGGATTATTGTTGTTGATGATTCGATCGCTCGCGGGAATACGCAACGCGCATTGGTTCGCATGTTGCGCGAGGCGGGGGCGCTAGAAATTCATGTTCGCATCTCCTCGCCTCCGGTCAAGTGGCCTTGTTTCTATGGCATAGATTTTGCAACTCGCGCAGAGCTGATTGCCAGCGGACTTGAAATTGAAGAAATCCGTCGCTCTATCGGAGCCGATTCTCTGGCTTACGTATCAGAAGAAGGACTCATTGCGGCCACCAGCGTTGACTCAGATAAATTGTGTACAGCATGCTTCTCAGGCAAATATCCAATTGCTATCCCGACCGACATGTCCGAGGGAAAGATGCGCCTTGAAGTTACCGATCTTCACACGCAGAAAGTTCACAAGTAGTGTCGACATATAAAGATTCAGGCGTAGATATTGATGCAGGAGATCGCGCAGTTGAGTTAATGAAGGCATCGATAGCGCGCGCATCTCGCCCGGAAGTTATCGGAGGTATTGGTGGCTTTGCCGGACTATTCGATGCATCTGTACTTAAATCTATGCAGCAGTCGTTGCTTGCAACATCAACTGATGGTGTTGGTACAAAAACCGAGATTGCCAGGCTGATGAGCAAGTACGACACTATTGGTGAAGATTTAGTTGCAATGGTCGTAGATGATTTGGTTGTCTGTGGTGCAGAGCCTCTCTTTATGACCGATTACATTGCAGTCGGAAAAGTAATTCCTGAACGTATCGCCGAAATAGTTGCGGGAATTGCTCGTGGCTGCCAAAAGGCAGGAACCGCTCTCGTAGGTGGCGAAACAGCCGAACATCCAGGGCTCTTGGCCGAAGATGAATTTGATATTGCAGGCGCAGCCACTGGAGTCGTTGATGCTCCTCATCAATTGGGAGCTCATCGAGTCAAAGCTGGAGATGTCATAGTAGCCATGCCGGCAAGCGGCTTTCATGCCAATGGCTACTCACTCATTCGCCATATTTTGGAAACTCAAAAATTGGATATAAATAAGACATATCAAGGTCTAACAGCAACTCTCGGAGAAATTTTGTTAAGGCCAACTGAGATTTACACTCTTGATTGCCTCGCCCTGATTAAAGCGCAGGCAGATAAGTTGCGAACTTTCAGCCACATAACCGGAGGCGGCTTAGCTGAAAATACTGCCCGCGTTATTCCCGCTGGACTTTCAGCAGTCTACGATCGATCAACGTGGGAACTTCCAGAAGAAGTGAAATTCTTGAGTCAGAGCGCCAGCGTTCCGCAAGCGGATATGGAGCGTACCTGGAACTGTGGAATCGGAATGTCAGCAATAGTCGATTCAGCAATCGGGGACTTAGTGGTTCGCTCGCTCTCCGCACGAGGCATGAAGGCGTGGATTGCAGGTGTCGTTGAGCCTGCTTCAGATTCGCAATCTCCTCGTTCATACTTAACCTCTGCGTATAAAGGATAAATTCAATGGCGAGTAAGTCAAAAGCTGCCCGAGCCCAGCAATCGAAGGCAGAGAAGAAAGTTAACTTTTATCTGATTGCTATTCCCGTCTTAGCCTTTGTTATCAAGTTAATTACCATGGCAAATATTAAAAATGTTGATGGTGGTTTTTTGGGTGGGTGGTTAGGCGCAGATGGAGAGAACTATCTCAGCGGTGTCGATGGTTTGTTGGCGCAGGGATATTTGAGCGACAAGAGCATTCTTTCTTACTGGCCGGCGGGATATCCAATATTGATTTGGTTGCTCACCAAAATTTCACTTACCTATGTAATTGCACTCATCTCATTTACCCAGACCATTTTCTATGCCTACGCTAGCTATTACTTTGTTAAGCAGTTACGCGGGACTCGCTTGCAACCATATATGTTCTGGATTGCGGTGGCGTTAGCTTTCAACCCAACCCTTTCACTGAGTTCGCTTGCAGTTGGCTACGAGAGCCCGATTGCTGCTTGTATGTTGATGGTTGTTGGGTTAATTATTAAATCTTTGCAAAGCCCACATGATCGCGGGCTGATTCTCAGGGTCGTAGCAGCCGGATTCTTCTCGGCTATTGCAACTTTCATGCAGCCGCGCTGGATATTAACTTCGATTGTTATTGCAATTTTGTGGGCGCTATTTACAAAGGGACGTAAGGCGCAAGCGCTAATACTTGTCGGAGTTGTCGGAGTCATGGCACTTGCACCGGCGATCATGATTGATCGAAATGTTCGCTCTATTGATAAAGCGGTTATCTCAACTAACTTGGGCGTGACCATGAATATTGGTGCTGGCCCAGATACCACAGGTGGTTATGCAAAAACTGGTGACAGCGTTCCATGTGAACCAGTGCCACCAGCAACAACAGTGACTGATAACGATGTCGTTAAGTGTGTAATCAAGTGGTACATCTCAAATCCAGGTCATGCTATTCGCCTCTTTGTACATAAAGGTTGGTACTACTGGTCTCCTTGGTCTGGTCCAATGGGTAATGGCACAATGGCGCGAAACCCTTGGCTTAAGATCAATCCAATTGTTGATATTGCCAAAGGCAGCCAATCTGGAAATGATCTGGTGTATCAATCGGTAGGTAAAGGAATTTCATTCTTCTGGACCGTTGGATGTATCTCGCTCTTCTTTATTGGATTCTTCTGGCTACGATCAATGAAAGGTATCTATGCACATCTGGCCTACGCCAGTTTTGTGCCGGTAGTGATCTCGTGGTTGGTCTCCATGGGAACCATCGGGGACCACCGTTTCCGCATCCCAACGATGACCTTGAGCGTATTCCTGCAGGTTATTGGCTTCTTTGCCCTGCGTCATAAGGCTAAAACCCGCTCATTTGCCGTTGCTTTGGAGCCAAACGCCAAGGCGCGATAACCTACGCGCCTGACACATATCAGCTATTCGTAAGGAGGTCGCCCATGGGCCGCGGCCGTGCAAAAGCTAAGCAGACCAAGGTTGCTCGCGACTTGAAGTACAACTCCCAGGAGATGGATCTCGATCGTCTTGCTAAAGAACTCCACGGAGATCTTCCAAGCCAGCAGAATCAGGATGATGACGATCCATTCGCTGAAGGCAATTACATTCCTCGCGCATAATCGTAATTCTTATCTACACTCGTACACGTGAAACCTACGCCGTACGTTGCTTCGCTTCGCATCTACGAACCGTTATCTGCTTTTGAACCGGCCGACAGATTGCGTTGGCAAGATATCGATGCCAATAAGGATTCACGTCGCGAAGAACAAGAACTCGCTCTTCGCCGTTTAGTCTTTCCAGAACCTCCTGCAGTGCGGCCAGATGGAGCACATGTTCTAGATATCAATGGACTTCGATACGTTTCCCCTTGGTCTACTGCAACACGTTGTTGGGCAGCTCTGGATGATTTTAAAGAGTCACTTCCATCATCGATAACTCCATTTTTTATCCCCCCATCTCTTGAAGAAGTTATTACAACAGGCGTTGATTTACTTGAGGATCGGGTACCGCATATCATTACCGAGACTTGGGTTATTCCACCGCGTTGGTTCTCACTCTTTATACCTGAAGAGCGCATACGTGGTGAAGATGAAGATGGCGCCTACTCTTTTGCGCGAACAACAATGTCGAAGGCTCGAGAGCGTGCCGAGAAATCACATGAAATTGTGCTCGGTGCATTTGGCCAAGGTTCGGTAGAGCAAGAGATTGAAAACCTGCTTGATTGGTTAGAGCTTTTCCATCCGGAATCCATTGTCGAACTCGATTACGGTGGTTTGGCGAGCTATCTTGATGCAGCGCTGCGGGTACAAGGTTTAGATGGAATAAATGATGACTCCTCGATAGAGGATGTCGCGCATAGTTTGGCAGGTTTGGCGGCAGGTGACGGGGCTATTGCTGGCCAGGGATATGAGCGGTTGGTGCTTCGCTGGAGATCCGTCCAAGCCTTAGAGTCTGCAATTTAAACTCAATAATTTTTCGCATCTGACTATTGCGCCCAGCGTAAGTGTGGTGAATGCTTCCCGACATTACGGAGCAAATCGCGCACCTTGCTAGGTTTTCGATATCGAAGGGGAAGCCATGAATCGTCTGCCAGATGCTGAGGTGCTGTTAACGCCTCGCGAAGTTGCAGACCTTTTTGGTGTTGATCCCAAGACCGTTACACGATGGGCAAAAGCTGGCAAGCTCACCTCGATTCGGACGCTGGGCGGTCACCGGAGATATCGCAAATCCGAAGTTGAAGAACTTCGACAGAACTACTTTAAGGCCCAGAACTAAGACCTCATTCGCACCATGACTTATTCCATCGCGCAATTTTTCTTACTCGGCGCACTCACGATGGTCTTTGTCGGAGTCATTACAGCTCCGATTAGAAAGTTAGCGATTCGGATTGATGCTGTAGATGCACCAACTTTGGCGCGCAAAACCCAGAAAGAGCCAATTCCATATTTGGGTGGTGTTGCAATTGCAGTTGGAATAGTTGGCGCGTCGTACGGTTCTCTACTCGCAGTTGATTTTTCTATCGAAACGGTAAAACTCGCAAGCTTTGTTCTAATTCCAGCAATTGCAATTTCTGCCATGGGACTTTTGGACGATCTCAAGGGCTTAGAGCCTTGGCCACGCTTAGTGGCACAAACTATTACCGGAATTATTGTTGCCGTCATTCTGACAGCAACAGACACGATGGGATTTGCCTTTGATAGCCAAGTCCTTAACTATGGAATTACCGTTCTCTGGATTGTCGGAGTCTGCAATTCGATTAACTTCTTTGACAATCACGACGGCGGGGCAGCTGGAACAGTTGCCGTTATTACCTTTTTTCTCTTCTTTATTGCCTATGACCGCCAGCAAGTATTGGTCAGCGCTTTGGCGATAGTGACTGCTGGGGCTACAGCGGGCTTTCTCATCTGGAATCGACATCCCGCAAAGATTTATATGGGTGATGCCGGTTCACTCTTTCTTGGCATCATCATCTCTGTACTGACAATTCGTCTCAGCCCAGGAGTCGTACCCACCTACAAGTCACTAGCCATTCCACTCTTTCTCATGGCCACTCCAATTCTTGATACAACAGTTGCGGTCATATCAAGAATCGCTCGTGGGATCTCCCCATTCCAAGGTGGACGTGATCATCTTTCTCACCGCTTGATGCGCAAAGGGCTCAATCGACGAGTCACTGCGTTTACTTTATGGGGGCTAGCGGCGGTGTATGGAGCGATAGCACTTGGAATTTATATTTGGCCAGATACGTTAGGAAGCCAGCTCATTATTCTTGGTGGAGCGCTCTGGCTATTAAAACTGATTTTCTTCTTGCGAATTCCATCTGAGGGGTAGACTTTCACCATGTCCGATAAGAATGATGATGTTAAGGCAAGAATGTTGGCGGCCCTTGAAGCTAAGAAAAATAAGAAAGGCGCCCCAGGTTCACAGTCTCATTCCGATACCGGCTCAAAGATTCGTGGCGGACAACGCAGTGGTGGAGCGCCACAAGTGCAACGCAAAGCCGGACCATCTGGTTCTGGCTCTGCTGGCTAATAGTTAAAAAATCTTGTAAAAAAATTGTGGCTCGGGACAGGATCGAACTGTCGACCTCACGATTTTCAGTCGCGCGCTCGTACCAACTGAGCTACCGAGCCATTATTGAGTTGTAGTACTTCGTTTCGATAAAAAAGAGAGTGCTTCCACACTCTCTTTGCGACCCGGACGGGACTTGAACCCGCGACCTCCGCCGTGACAGGGCGGCGCGCTAACCAACTGCGCTACCGGGCCTTGATAAATCAAAGCCGTACTTCTTTACAACGTGCTACCTCTGGTGCCCCCAACGGGATTCGAACCCGTGTTACCGCCGTGAAAGGGCGATGTCCTAGGCCCCTAGACGATGGGGACGTTTGAGGCTCGCAAATCGTACCTGCTCACAGCAGCACGACCAAACTCGCGTTAAAAGTACAGTGAAATTGGCTTAATTTATCGCAGCGACCATTGAACAGTGATTGCCACGGTCACATCTTGTTGGCCCAAGTCAACAACAGTTGCATCGGCTTCACTTTTCGCAGTTGCAAATATTGGTGCAGGTGGAA
>OGVJ01000088.1_pt1 | contig 9918 bp, 5 predicted proteins | sample 1575741 | NCBI WGS metagenome assembly OGVJ01 (sample SAMN07581528, study PRJEB24739) | freshwater metagenome | place: Singapore | collected 2015-01 | reverse complement strand
TGTTGCTGGTCAAGGTATTGTATACGAGGTGTTACAAACTAGTTTAAAAAATATTTTAGCGCATTTACAAAAAACTTATGCAAGTAATGTAGGTATTGAATTCAAGTATATCTCAGATCAGAAAAGAGTAGATTTCTTAACCAATGAGATGGAAAATAATTTTTCAAAACCTATTTCTTTGGATCAGAAAAAGAACATCTTAGAAAAATTAAACCAAGGGGTGATTTTCGAGAAATTTTTACACACAAAATACATTGGACAAAAGCGTTTCTCTCTAGAAGGTGGTGAAACTACTATAGCTGCATTAGATGCAATCATCAATACTGCAAGTGAGAGTGGAGTGAAAGAAGTGGTGATAGGAATGGCGCATAGAGGTAGATTAAATATTTTAGCAAATATCATGGGCAAAACCTATGAGCAAATATTTAGTGAGTTTGAAGGTACTGCAGTGATGGATCAAACTATGGGAAGTGGAGATGTGAAATATCATATGGGCTATAGTTCTGAAGTAGAAACTCCAAGTAAGAAAAAAGTGCATTTGAAATTAATGCCTAACCCTTCACACTTAGAAGCAGTAGATCCAGTTGTTTTAGGATTCGCAAGAGCAAAGAGTGATATTTTATATAATTCCGATGTTACAAAAGTGTTACCCATTTTAATTCATGGTGATGCTTCTGTTGCTGGTCAAGGTATTGTATACGAGGTGTTACAAATGTGTCAATTACATGGTTATAGAACTGGCGGCACAATGCACTTTGTAATTAACAATCAAATTGGATTCACAACAGATTTTGATGATGCAAGAAGTGCGAACTATTGTACATCTATAGCAGCAATGGTACAAGCACCTGTATTACATGTAAACGGGGATGATGCAGAAGCGGTGGTGAAAGCAGCAGAAATTGCAACTAAATATAGACAAGCATTCCAAAGTGATATATTTATTGATATGGTATGTTATAGAAAACATGGCCATAACGAAGGAGACGATCCAAAATATACACAACCACAATTATATAGTTTAATTGAGAAGCATAAAAATCCAAGAGAAACTTATGCAGAATTCTTATTAGCACATGGTGAATCAAGTGCTCAAGAATTAGCAAAGGAAATGGAGAAGAAGTTCTGGTCAGATTTACAAGCTAGATTAGACGAAGTGAAACAAAATCCATTGCCTTATAAGCCTCAAGCACCTGAAGAAGCTTGGGAAAATATGCGTAAAGCAACTGCAGAAGATTTTGTTAAATCTCCAGTGACGGCTATTAAAGCAGAAGATGCAAAAAATATTTTCAATGCTTTGATGAAATGGCCTGATAGTTTCACTCCATTAAAGAAAGTAGAGAAATTAATTCAGGAGAAAATTAAATTATACGAATCAGAAAATAAAATTGACTGGGCAACTGGTGAATTGATGGCTTATGCTTCTTTATTAGCAGAAGGTAAAGCGGTTCGTATGAGTGGTCAAGACGTAAAACGTGGTACATTCAGTCATAGACACGCAGTATTGGTAGAGGAAAATACTAATCAACAATACAATAGATTGGATCAGGTTAAAGCTGGTCAACAACCCTTTAGAATTTACAATTCATTATTAAGTGAATATGGTGTTTTAGGATATGAATATGGATATGCTTTAGCGAACGCTGATGCATTGGTGATTTGGGAAGCACAGTTTGGAGACTTCTCTAATGGTGCTCAAACAATCATCGACCAATTTATTGCCGCAGGTGAACAAAAATGGCAAAGACAAAATGGGGTAGTGATGTTATTACCTCATGGATATGAAGGTCAAGGTCCTGAACATAGTAGCGCAAGATTAGAACGTTATTTACAATTATGTGCTGAGAACAATATGATTGTAACAAACATTACCACTGCTGCCAATTTATTCCATGCTTTAAGAAGACAATTAACTTGGAGTTTTAGAAAACCAATGATTAACTTTTCTCCTAAAGCTAACTTAAGAAGTTCTTGGACATTTAGCGATATTAGTGAATTAAGTCAGGGTGGATTTAAAGAAGTGATTGACGACAGCTTTGTTAAAGATCCAAGTCAAGTGAAAAAAGTATTATTCTGTACTGGAAAAATTTCTTACGAATTAATGGAGAAACAGAAGGCAGATAATAGACAAGATATTGCTATTGTAAGATTAGAACAAATACATCCATTGCCAGTTGCGCAAATTGCTGCAATACATCAAAAATATGGCAAGGCAGTTTGGTTCTGGGTACAAGAAGAGCCATTGAATATGGGTGCGGCTGGTTTCTTACAAATGAATTTAAAGACCATTAAATATGGCGTGATTAGTAGACAAGCTAGTGCTTCAACAGCAACTGGATATTCTAAAGTACACGCTAAAGAACAAAATGAAATAATCACAACAGCTTTTGCTATTTAAATAAACTATCATGATTTCGATTAAAGTACCAACAGTAGGAGAATCTATCACAGAAGTTACTTTGTTAAAATGGACAAAGAAAGAAGGAGAGTGGGTAGATCGTGATGAAGTTATTGCAGAATTAGAAAGTGAGAAAGCCACTTTTGAAGTGAATGCAGAACAAGCAGGTGTATTAGTGCATAAAGCAAAAGAAGGTGATAGTATATTAATTGGAGATATATTAGCAGAGATTGATGAGACTGCGCCTAAGCCAGCAGCGGCAGAAAAGCCAGTAGAAGCTCCGAAAGCAGCGGCAGCAGCACCAACAAGTGCAGCGCCAGTGACTTCTGTTCCAAATAATGTAAAAACTACTCCAGTAGCTGCAGCAATTATTGCAGATAAAAAAGTAGATGCTACACAAATAAAACCAAGTGGTTATGCAGGTAAGATTACTAAAGTAGATGTATTGGATGCATTGAATAATCCTGGAAAAACTTCTTTCCCTGGTCAAGATTTATTCTCTCGCAATGTGCGTCCAGAGAAGATGAGCAATTTAAGAAAAACAATTAGCCGTCGTTTAGTAGAAGCAAAAAACACTACAGCCATGTTAACTACTTTCAACGAAGTAGACATGACTGCGATTATGAATATAAGAAAGCAATTCAAAGATAAATTCAAAGAAGCACATGGTGTAAACTTAGGTTTTATGAGTTTCTTTGCAAAAGCATGTGCTATTGCATTAACTGAGTGGCCTTCTGTAAATGCATTTATCGATGGTGATCAATTATTGTATCACGATTATGCTGACATTAGTATTGCTGTAAGTACTCCAAGAGGTTTAACTGTCCCAGTAATAAGAAATGTGGAGAGTTTAAGCATGGCGGATATCGAAAAGAAAGTAATTGAATTAGCAGGTAAAGCAAGAGATAGTAAATTAACAGCAGAAGAATTAACTGGTGGTACATTCACTATTACTAATGGTGGTGTATTTGGTAGTTTAATGAGTACGCCTATTATCAATATTCCTCAGTCTGCTATTTTGGGTATGCATAAAATTCAAGAACGTCCAATGGCGGTAAATGGGGAAGTGAAAATTTTACCAATGATGTATCTAGCATTAAGCTATGATCACCGTATAATTGATGGAAGAGAAAGCGTTGGGTTCTTAGTAAGAGTAAAAGAACACGGTTTGCGGGTTGCTATTAAGGCAGCACATGGCGGTGGTGGCCGTGGTCTTAAAGTGGCACGCACCATGGAAGAGATACCAGAGCTATATGCATCGGCAGTACGTGAAGCAATTGCCGGATTTGGTCGTGGTGAATGTTTCGTAGAGCGATATTTAGATAAGCCACGTCACGTTGAAACGCAAGTGTTGGTTGATAAACATGGAAATGCAGTTGTGGTCTCAACTCGAGATTGTTCATTGCAACGTCGACATCAAAAGTTAGTGGAAGAAGCTCCTGCGCCATTTTTAACAAAGGCACAGAATGAAGAGCTTTATCGAGCCAGCAAAGCAATTATGAAAGAGGCTGGATATATTGGTGCCGGCACCTGTGAATTCCTCGTAGGTTTAGATGGCACTATCTCATTTTTGGAAGTAAATACTCGATTACAGGTTGAACACCCAGTTTCTGAAGAAGTCACGGGAATAGATTTAGTTCGCCAACAATTTCGAATTGCTGAAGGTGAAGCGCTTGGTTTTGGTGATCCGGAAATTCGTGGTCACTCTATTGAATTTCGAATTAACGGTGAGGACCCAGGTAGAGGATTTTTACCAGCGCCGGGCCAAATCACTGAATGGGAGCTGCCAACTGGGCCGGGTGTGCGCGTGGATGCTGGCTTTAGAAAAAGCGATTCCATCGGAGGTAATTTCGATTCATTGCTTGCGAAATTAATTGTTACTGGCAGTACTCGTGAAGAAGCTATTGCGCGATCAAAACGCGCATTATCAGAATTCAAAATTGAAGGCCTGGCAACTGCACTTCCATTTCATCGCGCGATTTTGGAAGATGACAACTACACCAAGAACTTCAAGGTTTACACCAGTTACATCGAAAATGAATTTGTAAATGAAATTGCTCAATATGAAGCTGGTTCTCCAGTTGTGCAGTCTCATGCAGCACCTGAGCACATCATTACTGAAATTAATGGTCACCGATTTGAAGTATTGGTTCATGCGCCAGAGCCAGTGCATAAACGACACCGTGCACGTAAAGGCGCCTCTGGTGGTGCAACTGGTGATGGATTGCTCGCGCCAATGCAGGGCACTGTGGTAAAGATTGCAGTTAATGAAGGCGATACCGTTGAAAAGGGCGATTTAGTGATTGTGCTTGAAGCGATGAAGATGGAACAACCTTTGACTGCACATAAATCTGGAAAGATCTCCAAATTAGTGGTTGAAATTGGTGAAACTGTTGCTAGTGGCACGAGTTTGTGTCTGATATTAGATTAGTGGTGTGAACCGAGCCGAAATCGAAAACTGGATTGCTGATGATCCAGATCCAAAAACTGCAGCTGAACTACAAGCGCTACTAGATGCAAACGATGAAGTTGCTTTAGATAAATTATTTAACGGTTTTCTCACCTTTGGCACAGCAGGGCTGCGCGGACCTATTGCACCTGGACCCTCTGGAATGAATCGCGCCGTAGTTGGTCGAACCGCTGCGGCAATTGCACAATATATGAAAGCGCGAAATTTAAATTCTGTAGTTATTGGCCGCGATGCTAGATATGGTTCTGAAGATTTCACCCGAGAGAGTGCGGAAATTCTAAGTGGCGCTGGATTAAAAGTTAGCGTGCTACCTAGACCACTTCCAACCCCGGTGCTGGCTCATGCAGTCAAACAGCTTGGAGCACACGTTGGAATTATGGTTACCGCTAGCCATAACCCTCCTATGGATAATGGGTACAAAGTTTACTTAAACGCTGATGTTGATGGAATTAAATATCAAGGTTCTCAAATTATTACTCCAACAGATAAATTGATTTCAGCGGAAATCGACAAGATAACCTCACTGAAAAGCCAGCCACGAGGTAACGCATGGAACAATTTAAATGATGATGTCTTTAATGATTATGTTGCGCGAACTGCAAAGATTGGCAAAACGCCAGGAAAATTAAAGATTGTCTACACCGCGATGCACGGAGTGGGGCTTGAAACTGTAGAGGCAGTTTTTAAAGCCGCAGGCTTTAATGCACCTATTCGAGTTGAAGAGCAAGCTCAACCAGATCCAGATTTCCCAACCGTATCATTTCCTAATCCTGAAGAACCGGGTGCCATCGATTTGAGTTTGGCAAAAGCAAAATCAGTTGGCGCTGATTTAGTGATTGCAAATGATCCAGATGCAGATCGTTGCGCTGCGGCAATTAATGATCCAAAACATGGTTGGCGAATGCTTAAAGGCGATGAAATTGGCATTCTGCTTGGTGACTGGATTGCTCGTACAAATAATGGAAATTACGGCAATTCCATAGTCTCTTCATCTGGACTGAGCAAAATATGCAAACATTACAGTCGAAATTTCCGAGAAACTTTAACTGGTTTTAAATACCTCGCACAAATTCCTAATTTGGCATTCGCTTACGAAGAAGCAATTGGTTACTCAGTAGATAGCGCTACCGTTGCAGATAAAGATGGTGTAAGTGCCGCAATCGCGCTGGCGCAATTAGCTGAAGAGTTAGCTGCTAATGGCCAAACTATTTATGATCGCTTGCAGGAAATCTGGAAAATTATTGGATATCACGCAACAGAACAGATTTCCATCAGAGTAGAGAACATCAAATTAGTTGGAAAAGTTCTAGAAAAACTCCGTTCCAATCCACCCAAGGAAATCGCTGGCATTTCAGTGACTGCTATTGATGACTTAGCGAAACCTACAAATGATTTACCTGCGACAGATGGATTACGAATTTGGCTTGGTGATGTGAGAGTAATTGTTCGCCCTTCTGGAACTGAGCCAAAAATGAAGTGCTACATTGAAGTAATTAGCGCGACAGAAGAAGAGGCAAATGCAAAACTTGCCACTTTAAGGGGACCACTGAAAGAATTACTTAGTTAATTTTGGGAGGGCGACTTTGCAATTCTTTGGGCTAGTAGATGGCTCTGAAAGCTCGCTCAAGTCATTTCTAAATAATCTCTCTCCTGTTGATCAGGTTGGCGCGGAAGCACGCGCTGCCACCCTTGGAACTCGCAGCATTAAAACTTCAAGTAAAGCGTGGGCAATTGATACCGCCATTTCAATGGTGGATTTAACAACTTTGGAGGGTGCAGATACGCCCGGCAAAGTTAAAGCGCTCTGTACTAAAGCGGTACGCCCGGCTCCATCAGATCCAACTGTGCCAAGCGTTGGCGCAGTATGTGTTTACAACGATATGGTTAAAGTGGCACGTACACATTTAGATTTAATTGGCGGAGCACATATTCCAGTCGCCGCAGTTTCCACCGCATTTCCATCTGGGCGCGCATCTATGGCAGTTAAATTGCAAGATACCCAAGATGCCATCGATGCTGGCGCAACTGAGATTGATATGGTGATTGATCGTGGTGCATTTCTATCTGGACGTCTTGGCGAAGTCTTTAATGAGATTGTTCAAATAAAAGAAATTTGTGGAGACCGGGCACACTTAAAAGTTATTTTTGAAACTGGTGAATTGGTCACTTATGACAATGTACGCAAAGCTTCTTATTTAGCAATGCTGGCTGGTGGGGATTTCATAAAAACTTCTACTGGAAAAGTTGCCCCCGCAGCTACACCGCCAGTGGTAATGGTGATGTTGGAGGCAGTTCGAGATTTCCGCCAACTTACTGGTCATCAAGTTGGCGTGAAGCCTGCGGGAGGAATTCGAACCACCAAGGATGCAATCAAACAATTAGTGTTGGTCAACGAAACCGCTGGTCCCGATTGGCTAACTAATAAGTATTTCCGAATTGGTGCCAGGGCATTATTAAATGATTTATTGATGCAGAGAATGAAGTTAGCTGATGGCTACTACGCTAGCCAGAATTACGTGACAATTGACTAGGATGAATTAAATGCCATTTGAATATGCCCCTGCCCCTGAATCTAGATCAATCGTTAAGATTGAAAAGGAATATGGCCACTTCATTAATGGCAAATTTGTCAAAGGAAAGCAGCACTTTGCCACCATTAATCCAGCCACCGAAGAGGTGCTTTCACATATCGCTAATGGCGATAAGAACGATATTGATAAAGCAGTAATTGCCGCACAGAATGCATATACCAAGGTCTGGTCTAAATTAAGTGGTGCAGAGCGTGGTAAATATTTGTATCGAATTGCACGTATTCTCCAAGAACGCGCTAGAGAATTTGCAGTACTCGAATCTTTAGATAACGGAAAGCCAATCCGAGAAACACGAGATATTGATATTCCGCTTGTTTCAGCGCATTTTTTCTATCACGCTGGCTGGGCAGATAAATTAGATTATGCAGGCGTAGGTACTACTCCTAAGCCACATGGTGTCGTTGGCCAGATTATTCCGTGGAATTTTCCACTACTTATGTTGGCTTGGAAAGTTGCACCTGCACTTGCTGCTGGCAATACCGTGGTTTTAAAACCTGCCGAAAGCACACCGTTAACAGCTCTGCTCTTTGCTGAAGTTTGCCAACAAGCTGAACTACCAGCTGGTGTGGTAAATATTGTTACTGGTGCTGGAGCAACTGGCGCTGCACTAGTTAGCCATCCAGGCGTAGCCAAGATTGCTTTTACTGGCTCTACTGAAGTTGGCAAGTTAATTGCAAAAGCGATTGCCGATACCAAAAAGGTTGCCACTCTAGAACTTGGCGGCAAGGGTGCAAATATTGTCTTTGAAGATGCGGCCATTGATCAAGCAGTGGAAGGAATTGTTAACGGAATTTTCTTTAACCAAGGGCATGTCTGCTGTGCTGGTTCTCGGCTATTAATTCAAGAGAATATTGCAGATGAAGTTATCAAGAAGCTTCAAAATCGCATGGAGAAAATTCGAGTAGGCGATCCACTTGATAAGAACACCGATCTAGGTGCGATAAATTCCAAAGCTCAGTTAGAGAAAATTAAGGAGTTGGCTGCATCCGGAAGCTCTGAAGGTGGTGAAATCTGGTCACCAAAGTGCAATTTACCGAAGAGCGGTTTCTGGTTTGCACCGACCATATTTACTGGCGTAACTCAAGCACATCGCATTGCGCGTGAAGAGATCTTTGGTCCAGTGCTTTCAGTTTTAACTTTCCGCACCCCTGCTGAGGCAATTGAGAAAGCCAATAACACTCCTTATGGATTATCTGCAGGTATCTGGAGCGAGAAAGGTTCCAAAGTTTTATGGGCTGCACAACAACTTCGAGCCGGAGTTATCTGGGCAAATACCTTTAATAAATTCGATCCTGCTTCCCCATTTGGCGGATATAAAGAATCAGGTTGGGGCCGCGAAGGTGGCCGACATGGTCTTGCAGCCTATTTGAAAGCGAGCAAATAAATGTCACGCATCGATGTAAAAAAGACTTACAAGCTATATATCAATGGCGCATTCCCACGTTCTGAATCTGGCAGAGTTTACGAAGTAAAGAACGCTAAGGGTCAATTTATTGCAAATCCAGCATTAGCTTCCCGAAAAGATTTACGAGATGCCGTAGTTGCGGCGCGAGCTGGATTTGCGGGCTGGAATAAATCCACTGCATATTTAAAGGGACAAATTCTCTATCGAATAGCGGAGATGCTAGAAGGTCGTCGAGAACAATTTGACGCAGAACTTAAAGCAATTGGTGATAAAACAAAGATTTCCGAAGCGATTGATTTAATTGTTTGGTATGCCGGTTGGACCGATAAGTTATCAGCCCTCGATGGCGTGACCAATCCAGTTTCTGGACCTTTCTATAACTTCACCACCCCGGAAGCGCTTGGAGTAGTTGGCGTAATTTCAAAACCAAACTTCCTAGAATTTATTGATTCATTAATGTCAGTAATCGCAAGCGGAAATACTGCGGTAATTGTGGCGCCTGATGCGCAAGCAATTCCGGCTATGAGTTTTGCTGAAGTGCTTGCAACTAGCGATGTTCCTGCAGGTGTTATCAATATTTTGACTGGGAAAGTTGAAGAGTTGGCGCCTTGGATGGCATCACATATGGATATTGATGGTTTAGATATTTCAGGGGCCAAGAAACCTGCGGAGTTAAAAGTTGCCGGTGCTGGAAATTTAAAGCGTATTCATTCATTTACCAAGATTAAAAACCCGGCGCGCATTTTGGCTTTTATGGAAGCTAAAACTGTCTGGCATACCGTTGGAATTTAACTCCAGGTACTATCAACGGTTTTAAACCAGAGTTCTCGGAAAGCTTCAGCATCTAAATCTAAAATCACCTTTGTTCTAGCTGCGTTCGGAATTCGGCGCGGTTCCAGCATTAGTTCTAAGCGCGGTCTGCGATCGACAACGGTCATACCGCGCACCAATCCCGAAGCGAGCTCTACCCCCACATCAAATACTTCGCTTTTTAATAGCGCTGGGCGCAGCACCGCTGCTACTGCCCCAGAGTCCCCTATCGTGACTGGGAAAA
>OGVJ01000087.1_pt1 | contig 10043 bp, 11 predicted proteins | sample 1575741 | NCBI WGS metagenome assembly OGVJ01 (sample SAMN07581528, study PRJEB24739) | freshwater metagenome | place: Singapore | collected 2015-01 | reverse complement strand
GTTTCCCAGTCACGATACCCCGGCAGAATTTGAAACTAATCGCGCCGGTTATGTAGATTTAGTAAAAGGTCAGATGTTAGATGCGATCCTTCCTTACGCTAAATGGATAGATGTCTTCTGTGACCAAGGTGCCTTTACAGTTGATGAAGCGCGTGAAATTTTAAAGACTGGAATCGCCAAAGGTTTAATTGGACGAATCCATGGCAATCAATTAGGTGATACTGGCGGTGCAGAATTAGCTATTGAATTAAATTTGGCATCTGTAGATCACGCAACGGTTGTATCTGAAAAAACCATTGAAGCCCTTGCAAGTAGCAATGTAGTTACAACTTTTCTACCTGGCGCCGAATTCTTTACTAAATCAATTTATCCAAATGCAAAACTTTACTTTGAGTTAGGTGCCAAAGTTGCGCTTGCAACTGATTGCAATCCAGGCTCTTCTTATCTAACTTCAATGCCAGTTGTAATGTCTCTTGCAATTAGAGAGATGGGATTTACCCCGGCAAGCGCGCTTTATGCGGCAACCATGGGTGGTGCCGTTGCGTTAAGACGTACTGATATTGGCCATTTACAGGTGGGCGCAAAGGCAGATTTAGCTATTTGGAGCGTGCCAAGTTACGAACATATTCCTTATAGATTTGGTGAAATTGATTGCCAAGTCTTATCGACTGGGAAGTTTTAATAGCTCTTCCACAATCTGCGCGACTCCATCTTCATCACATGGTGGCGCAGTTGCGGTTGCATATTTAATTCCATCTGGGTGGCCATCGCTCATGATGTAAGAACGTCCCGCAAATTCCAACATTGAGAAATCATTTGGGTTATCACCGAAAGCAACAACATCTTCGCGATCAATCTGTAATCGTTCACAGATGATTGCCAAAGTATCGCCTTTAGAGACGCTATGCGCGCTAATTTCTAATAAAGATTCCCAAGGGTTGGAGTGTGTCACTGTCACGATATCTCCAACTTCACGCTGCGCCACTGCCAATAATTCATCTGAATTAAATAATTTATCTGAACCACGAGCTAATAATTTAATGGCACCATTTTCAATGTAATCCAAAATGTCATCAACACCGGTTTCATCAACACCAAGATCCCAACGGGCTTGATATTGCTTCTCTCGGCGAAAATCTCCGTGGTTTTCAAAGGCAAAATGAATCTCAGGGATTGCCTTACGCAATCTGGTAATGGTTTCCTTTAAATCTGCCGGCGTAATTCGCCACTCTTCTAAAACTTTCTCGGCTTGTAAATCCCAGAGTTGCCCGCCATTACTACATATAGCTTGGCCAAAATTAAAAGCTTCTTTAATTTGACCCATCCAACGTGGTGGTCGACCGGTTACAAAGAAAATTTTGATTCCAAGTTCGTGAGCGCTGGTGAGCGCGGCAATGGTGCGCTTTGAAATTGGAGCAGCATGCGGACAGATAGTTCCATCCAAATCTGTTGCAATTAATTTAGGTCTATAACTCACTTAACCACTTCAAGTTTCGCAGTGCCCATGTAATCCTGAAGTACCTCTGGCACATTTACTGAGCCATCCGCATTCTGGTTATTCTCCAAAATCGCCACAATCATGCGCGGAACTGCCACTAAAGTGCCATTTAAGGTAGCCAGTGGTCGAGTTCCGTTCTCATCTTTCATGCGAATATTTAAACGGCGCGCCTGAAATTCAGTGCAATTAGAGGTGCTGGTTACTTCGCGATAAGCATTTTGAGTTGGAATCCATGCTTCAATATCAAATTTGCGATTTGCAGAGGATCCTAAATCTCCAGAAGCAATATCCAGTACTCGATATGGAATACCCATTGCATTTAAGAAATCTTTCTCCCATTGCAATAAACGTTTGTGTTCTGCTTTTGCATCTTCTGGCTTTGCAAATACAAACATCTCAACTTTTTCAAATTGATGTACTCGAATAATGCCACGAGTATCTTTTCCATAAGATCCTGCTTCACGACGAAAACATGGTGAGTAGCCGGTATATCTGATTGGTAATTTAGCTGCATCAAGGGTTTCATCCATGTGGTAAGCCGCAAGTGGAACTTCTGAAGTTCCAACTAAATAGACATCATCTTTTTCAATGTGATACACATTTTCCGCTGCTTGACCTAAAAATCCAGTGCCTTCCATTGCAGGTGGATTTACTAAAACTGGTGGGATCACTGGAATAAAACCAGCTTTGGTTGCTTGTTTGATTGCGTAATTGACTAACGCTAATTCAAGTAGCGCACCTGGGCCAGTTAAATAATAACTGCGAGCGCCGGCAACTTTAGCGCCACGTTCGGTATCAATCGCACCAAGTAACTTTCCTAATTCGACGTGATCTTTTGGTTCGAAATCAAATTTGCGTGGTTCACCAACATGTTCGATAACTTTGAAATCTGCTTCGCCACCAATGGGCGCATCTGGATCTAAAACATTCGATAAGAGTTTTGCGATCTCATTGGTCTGCGCTTCTAACTCTGCGCGCTTGGCATCGGCCTCTTTCACCTGCGCTGCTAGCGTTTTGGCTTTCTCAAGTAGCGCCGCCTTCTCATCACCCTTAGCAGCACCCACTGATTTTGAAAGTAAATTCTGCTCAGCGCGCACTGTTTCAAAGGCAGAGATTGCATCACGTCGTTTGGTATCAATTTCGAGCAAGCGATCAACTATTGATTCATCTTCTCCGCGGCCACGCTGCGATGATTTAACAAGCTCCGGATTTTCGCGGATCAACTTGATATCAATCATATTGCGCGCCCCTTTCTTACATCATTTAACCAATCGTTAGAACTTTTAAATGCTTGATCGCTGCTGGACTTAGTAGTAGTTGGTGCAACTTTATCTGCGCGAGGATATGAACCAAGGAAGCGAATATCTTCACAAATTCGGCGAAGGCCAGTTAACGCATCGCCAACTCTGGCATCGTTAATGTGCCCTTCTGCATCAATAATAAAATGATAATGTCCAAGTTCGCGACCGGTAGGACGTGATTGGATAAAAGTTAAGTTAACTCCACGAACTGCGAATTCAGTTAATACCTCTAGTAAAGCACCGGCATGATCAATTCCAATAAAAGCCGCAAGTGAGGTGCGATCAAAACCAGTTGGCGCTGGTAACGCGCCTGGTTTGGAGACTAAAACGAATCTAGTTACTGCACCATCGGCATCGCCAATATTCTTATTTATTACAGTCAGTCCATAAGTTTTAGCCGCAACTTCTGAAGCGACCGCAGCATCAAATTGGCCATTTGCCAGCGCTTCGGCCGCGGCGGCAGTTGAGTTGGTCGAAATAATCTCCGCATTTGGATAATGCTCGGCAATATATTTTCGGCATTGCGCCTCTGCATGTGGATGAGTTGCAATCTTCTTTATCTCTGCATTTTTATCACGAACCATTAATGCAAAGGTGACTGATAATAAAACTTCACCGACAATTGTTAGTGGCTCGCCAATAGCTAACTCATCTAGAGTTCTAGCCACAACGCCCTCTACTGAATTTTCAATTGGAACTAGTGCAAAATCAGCGTGGCCACTTCGGACCATATCTAACGCTGCAGTTACATTAGAACAAGGAGTTAATTGATCAGAGCCGCCAGTAATAGTGCGCAGGGCAGCTTCGGTAAAGGTGCCAACTGGGCCGAGATAGGCGTATTTACTCACCTGCGAATTCTACCCGTAGGCTAGGAAGCATGATGCAGAGTATTGCTGCTCGGTTCAGTGCTGAGGGACGTAGTGAAGTTGGACTTCATCGCAGTGGAAATGAAGATTCTGCATTAATAAATGGTGTTTTAATCGCTGTTGCCGATGGCATGGGTGGTCATGCAGGTGGTGAAGTTGCATCAAAAGTTGCAATCTCAACGTTGGCGCAAATTCTTCCATTATTAAATAACGATGAAATGGATCCAGAATCGCTAGAAGATTTTCTATTGAATGCGTTATTAGAAGTTGACCACGAAATTCGCATTACTGCTGAAGCTGATGATCGATTATCTGGAATGGGAACTACGTTAACTGCAATTGCGCTCTATCGAAATCAAGCATATGTATTACATGCTGGTGATTCCCGTGCCTATAGATTGCGTGGCAAAGAATTTATTCAATTAACTAAAGATCATTCGGTGGTGCAAGAGTTGCTAGATGCCGGGACCATAACGGAAGCAGAGGCAGCGGTGCATCCACAACGCTCAGTATTAACCAATGTTTTTATGGGGCTTGGAAATATCACACCTTTATTAATTCAACATGAGATTAAAACCGGCGATAAATTCTTATTATGTAGCGATGGTTTAAGTAATGTTATAGGTAATCAAGAGCTAGCAAAGATTATTTCCGAACCTGATGCGCTCTCTAAATTAATTTCACTTACCTATGAACGCGGTGCGCCAGATAATGTCACCGTAATATTGGCAGAAGTTGGCGCTGGAGATACCGCAACTGAATTCTTTGGGGCTGCCAAATGACTATCTTTGGCGAGCGCTATGAAATCGGCGCCCTGATTGGCGCAGGCGGCATGTCAGATGTATTTATCGCAAAAGATACTCGTTTAAATCGGGAAGTTGCCATCAAAGTACTGCGCAGTGATTTAAATCGAGAGCAGAACTTTGTAATTAGATTTCGCAAAGAAGCGTTGGCAGCTGCCGGATTAAGTCATCCAGGAATAGTTGCAGTTTATGATAGCGGAGAAATTCCAGCGCCTTACATAGTCATGGAGTTATTACAGGGTAAAACGCTACGCGAATTAATAACTGGACCGGTTGATCCAAAGACTGCAATTCAAATTACCGAAGGTATTTTGCAAGCACTTGCCTATTCCCATGCAAATGGAATTGTCCATCGCGATATCAAACCTGGAAATATCATGATCACAGATCAAGGTGATGTGAAGGTGATGGATTTTGGTATTGCACGCGCACTTGATGATGTCAGCGCAACCATGACTGCAACTTGGAATGTAGTTGGCACTGCACAATATTTATCGCCAGAACAAGCAAGTGGCGAAATTGCAGATGCTCGTAGCGATCTTTACTCAGTCGGTGTCGTGCTTTATGAAATGTTGACTGGGCGACCACCTTTTATTGGCGATACTCCAGTATCAATTGCGTTACAGCATGTCTCCACTGAAATGATTCCACCGAGCAAAATTAATCCTGCGCTTGACCAACAATTTGATCACTTCCTATCAGTAGTGATGGCAAAAGAACCCGCAAATCGCTATCAAGATGCAAATGCCATGCTGGGAGATTTACATCGAATTAAAACTGGCCAGACCATCACCACTGAAATAGTCCGTACTAAGCGAAAGAAAAATCGCACCTGGCAGATAGTGGCCGGATTTTTAGCAACATTATTAATTGCAGTTGGTGGATTTGCGATTAGTAATCGCACCACTGTTTCAGGAATGTTGGTGCCAAATGTAGTTGGATTAACCGAGAGCGATGCCGCGTCCCAACTAAGCGCATTTAAAGTTGTGGTAAATCGTGCCCATGATTCAAAGACCCCAATTGATCGAGTGGCATCGCAAAGTCCGCTTGCGACTTCACGCGCTGCTAAAGGCAGCGTAGTAACTATCACTATCAGTGATGGGCCTGGTGATGCCATTGTTCCGATGGATTTAATTGGTATGACACTAACTGATGCACGCGCTGCCCTTGCAGCCGTTGGTTTAACAATTACCGGAATTGATGCGGTGCCAAGCGATAAAGCAATCGGCACCGTGATTTCAGTAGATCCAATTGGCGGATCCACACTTACCGCTGGAAACGGCGTCACATTACAGATTGCAAATGGAAATGTGGCAGTACCAAACTTGGTTGGCCAAACTGATATTCAAGCGCGTACCACTCTAACTCAAGCCGGCTTTTTGATTCGTGAAATTTACTCCTATGATGCAAATCAACCACTTGGTGTGGTGCTGGCACAAGCGCCAACTCCAGATACCCAATTACAAATTGGATCGCAAGTTACCGTAACTATTAATAGACAGAATTAATTTTTAACAACTGGCGATAAGCCAATCGCTTTTTCTTTAGCAAATTTATCGCCACATTCAGTTAACCAATTAGCGAGCATCGCATGGCCGTGTTCTGTAAGCACTGACTCTGGATGAAATTGCACACCTTCGATAGGTAATGTTTTATGTCGAAGCCCCATGACAATTCCAGATTCCGTATTACCGGTGATTTCTAAAACTTCAGGAACACTCTCTTTTTCAACTGCTAACGAGTGATATCTGGTTGCCGTAAATGGTGATGGTAGCTCTGCAAATACGCCATGTTGATTATGATGAATTTGAGAAGTTTTTCCATGTAATAACTCTGGAGCGCGAGATACCACTCCACCAAATACTGTTGCGATTGCTTGATGTCCTAAACAGACACCGAATAAAGGTATTTTCTTATCAGCACAGTATCGAATCATCTCCATTGATACTCCGGCTTCTTCTGGAGTGCCAGGTCCTGGAGAGATCAAAACTCCATCAAAATTATCGGCATCGCTTGGAATTACTTCATCGTTGCGCTTCACAACACACTCTGCACCTAGCTGGCCCAAGTACTGGACCAGGTTAAATACAAAGGAGTCGTAGTTATCGACGACCAGAATTCGCATGGCCAAAGTATTCCGCTAAACTTGCGCACATGCCAAAGTCGAAACTTCGTAAAAAAGTCCAAGAAACTCGCGCTTATAAGTCGGAACATCCAACTGAAGAGGCTTTTGAAGGACCAATCGAATCACCTAAGTGGCTAGCGCCAACCATGGTGGCAGGTTTCTTAATTGGCCTTTTCTGGATCGTGGTCTTTTATGTAACTCAGACCGCTTATCCAATTCCAAATATCGGTGCTTGGAATATGTTGATCGGTTTTGGTTTTATCGGAATCGGTTTTGGTCTAGCTACGCGCTGGCGATAACAAAACTGAAGCCACTAATAATCCAGTAATAAATCCGCCTAGATGGGCGCGCCAATCTATTCCTGGAAAAATAAATCCAATCGCAAAGTTAATTCCGACAATCACATAAGTTGATTTGGTCTCAAGCCCAAATCGTTTACTAATTACAATCATAGCGCCAAATAAACCAAAAATCGCGCCGGATGCACCGACTGAGATGATGTTACTTGGGCCAAAGTAAATTGAAGCTAAGCTTGCACCAATTTGAGAAATTATAAAAATCGCCAGAAATTTATTCTGACCGATTGCGCTCTCTAAAGTATTACCCAGCACCAAGAGCGCATACATATTGAAAAATAAATGTGCTAAGCCTCCGTGCGTTAGCGCAACTGTTATTAATCGCCAATATTCACCATTATCTAAAACTAAATACCTATTTAAATAAAGGTATGGTTCTAAACCTGGCACGAGTAAACATGCCAGGTAGAAACCACTAATTACGGTGATTAATAACTTGGTTGCTTGACGCATTTAGCGTTGGTTAAGCAATGGTTACTGAATTGATGGTTACCGCATTAACTGGTCGATCTTGCGCACCTGTTGGAGTAGTTGCAATTTTGTCGACGACCGCTTGGCTGGCCGCATCCTTAACTTCACCAAAGATGGTGTGCTTGCGATTTAACCATTCTGTTGGGGCCACGGTAATAAAGAATTGCGAACCATTTGTACCTGGTCCGGCATTAGCCATCGCTAATAAATATGGACGATCGAAGGTAAGTTCTGGATGAAATTCATCTTTAAATTTATATCCCGGGCCACCAAATCCCTGACCGAGTGGGTCGCCACCTTGAATCATGAAACCCGCAATCACGCGGTGAAAGACGGTGCCGTCATAAAGCTTCTCATTGCTCTTTGCACCGGTACGTGGATCGGTCCACTCTTTCTCGCCAGTTGCTAAACCAACGAAGTTAGAAACTGTTTCAGGTGCATGATTTGGAAATAATTCAATGACGATATCGCCATGATTTGTGTGAAGGGTTGCTTGTGTCATGTCGAGAATTATCCCTTTTTAAAGAGTTTTGGCCAAATGCTAACTGGCACCAAGCGCGCTAACTTCATGGTGATTGCCATCGGAATTGGAAAGACAATCTCAGCGCGTTCTTTTTCAATTCCTTTTACGATGATCTTTGCTGCTCGTTCTGCGCTAATAATGAACGGCATTGGAAATGTGTTTACATCTGTCATTGGTGTTTTAACAAAACCTGGTGAGACCGTAACAATTTTGACTTTGCTTTTTACTAAGTCAGTTCTTAACGATTCCAGGAAATTAATCTGCGCCGCTTTGCTTGGACCATATCCACTAGAACCCGGCATTCCTCGGTATCCAGCTACTGATGAAACTCCCATAAATGTCCCGTGATTTGCTTTGATCATTTTTGGCAAGATCGCAGCAGCACATCGTGCCAAACCAACAGTATTTGTATTGTTATGTTCTTTGAAGATTGCTAAATCAAAGTTCTGTGCTGACATGCGTTGCCAAAATCCAGCCATTACTAAAACTAAATCGTAATCACCATAAGTTGCCTCATATTTTGCCGCAGCTTCTTTAACTGATTCATCGCTTGAGATATCAATCCGAATTTCACCTTGGCTACGTGAAGATCTGATTACTTGCCAACCTGCATTTTGTAATTCATCCGCAACCGCAGCACCAATGCCGGTAGAAGCTCCGATAATCCAAGCTTTTCTACTCATTTCTTCACAAAACCTAACTGCCAAACATCTAAATGGCCGGAGCGGAATCCAGCTTCGGAATATGCCAAGTAATACTGCCACATTCTTTCAAACTCTTCATCAAAACCAAGTGCGCGCACCTTTACCTTATTCTCCATAAATTTATCGCGCCAGATACGAAGTGTTTCGGCGTAACCAATTCGGATTGAGCGGCTATCGACTAGTTTTAAATCTTTATTTGTGTACTGCGCTATAACTTCGCGTGAAGGGATAATTCCGCCTGGGAAGATGTATTTATGAATCCAGGTGTAGGCATGCTTAGAGGCCATTAATCGATCATGCGGCATAGTGATTGCTTGCAGACCGAATTTGCCACCTGGTTTTAAATGTTTAATGATCGCTTCAAAGTAGGTAGGCCAATATTTCTCGCCCACCGCCTCAATCATTTCTACGCTAACTACTGCATCGTATTGACCTTCTAGATCACGATAATCTCTCAGCTCGACGGTAATTAAATTACTTAAGCCCGCCTTTGCAATACGAGCATCTGCTAACGCTTTCTGTTCTTTAGAAAGGGTAATCGTATGAACCTTTGCACCACGATAAGCCGCTTGCATTGCCAGCTGTCCCCATCCAGTACCAATTTCAAGAATCTGCATTCCTGATTTAACGCCAGCAAAATCTAAAATACCTTCGATTTTTCTTATCTGAGCTTTAGCCAAATTTTCATAAGTTGGTTTATCTTCACCAAAATTCGCCGCTGAGTAAGTGAGTGTTTCATCTAAGAAGAGTGCGAATAATTCATTAGATAGATCGTAGTGTCTGGAAATATTTGATTTAGAACCTTCTAAATGATTCTCTTCATGTTTAGGTTGAAATGGTTCGAAGAATTTTCTAAATTTACGCATCCAACCTGGCACAATATGTAATAACTTCTCCGCATAAGGAGTGAGTACTTGGGCTAAATCAGGTTCTGCAACCCAATCTTTTGCCATAAAAGATTCGCCCAAGCCAATTTTTAAATCATTCCCTAACCTATTGAAAAAGTTCTCGTTTAATATCCGTAGCGTTGGAAGATTAGCTTTATCAGGGCCCAACTCTTCTCCGTTAGGAAGCACCACTCGCACATCTACATGCGGCGCTACTCTTTTTAATAATAACTTGGTGACTTCAGCACGGATCTTCATAACATGCCACTTTGTTTTGGGTGGTTGGGTCTTGGAATTACTGGAAGTCTACGAATCCATAGCCAGATACCGTGTGCGCGAATTCGTGCCATCGCTTGCAACGTTGCAAAAGGCGTACGTAAATACGCCATTAAACGATTCTTAATGCTTGCCTCCAATAGCTCTCCGGTGAAACTGGCGCTAAAAACTTGCGCGCTATTTTGATACAAATTTACCGATAGGACAATGTGTTTTCCATCAAAAAAAGTCCG
>OGVJ01000086.1_pt1 | contig 10121 bp, 11 predicted proteins | sample 1575741 | NCBI WGS metagenome assembly OGVJ01 (sample SAMN07581528, study PRJEB24739) | freshwater metagenome | place: Singapore | collected 2015-01 | reverse complement strand
GTTTCCCAGTCACGATAAGTCAGCAGCACCTCGCCGGCTAGTGATTCCGGCGTCGGCAATAATCTTATTGAGGCGCATTTCGGCCATGGCGGCTATCCATTCTCGACAGTCAACTCCCCCACATAACTATCTGGAGAGAAAGGTAAGTGTAGAGCTCTGGCTAGTCAGTAAGCGAATCGAGGATCTCATCCAGACCGTCGATATCAGGCAGATGGGGAGCCAATGGGGGCAGATCTGAGAGCGCATTAAGCCCCAAACGCTCTAAAAAGTAGCTGGTGGTTTTATACAAGATCGCGCCAGTCTCGTTTTCGAGCCCATATTCTTCCACTAGGCCTCGCGTAATGAGAGTTTTCATGACAGCCTCAACATTTACACCACGTATTGCTGAGACTCGAGCTCGAGAAACCGGCTGCCGATAGGCGATAACTGCCAGAGTCTCAAGTGCAGCCTGAGTTAAACGGTTCTGTTGTCCATCCAGGACAAACTTTTCGACGGCATCGCTACATTCAGGGCGGCTGTAGAAACGCCAACCACCGTTAATCGCCTTAAGGTCAAAGCCCCTATTCTCGTAGGTAGGCAAGAGAGCCTCTATGGCTTCCTTCACCTGGTCGACCGGTACCTGCAGGACGGAGGCGAGGGTTATCTCGGTAACTGGCTCGTCTACCACCATCAAGATAGCCTCAATGTGGCGGTATCTATTCACGTCGATGCGGTTGCTCGAACTAATATGGTGCGTTCCAAGGCAGTCATTAAACTCTTTAGATTAGCTGGACGAGCTCCCGAACCCATCGTGTATGAGTTTGAAGCTGATGTTCTCTAAAAAAGTAGCCGTCCTTACACTGGCTGGAGTTTCTATTGCAGTTGTTCTTGCAGCCATTTCTTCAAAACCGAGTTCTTGGATTTCTTCAGTGCTCGAGCAGCAATCCTTCAACTCATTGAGTGGGCGCCCAGGTAGCGATGGTCCAGTTCTAGTGGTGAAGATTGATGACACATCTATGGCTCATCCTCAAATTGGTCTTGAGAGGGCCGATATCGTTTACATCGAACAAGTGGAGGGTGGTCTCACTCGACTTGCGGCGATTTACTCATCCGATATTCCAACTCAGATTGGGCCAGTGCGCTCAGCCAGAATCTCTGATTTAGAACTTCTCTCTCAGTTTGGAAAAGTGGCATTTGCCTACAGTGGAGCCCAAAAATTGTTGCGGCCTGAAATCTCAGCGGCAAACTTGGTTGATCTGGGCGCACAAAGTATGTCTTCTCTGATTTATACAACAGACCCTGAGCGCACTCCACCGTATGCCATGGTTTTACGGGCAGATTTACTGATCGATTACATTGCAGAAAAGGGTGTGGAGATAGATAGTTCGAAAAGCCCCGGTTGGAAATTCTCAGACTCAACGGATCTTGGCGTAAATTTTCAGAGCGTCAAGGTTTCTTGGCCAGCTAATTCCCACGAGGCAACTTGGTCACCGCAGAAGAACGCTTTCGAACTCTCGCATGGGGGGAAGCCGAATTACTCATCTACCGGTCAAATATTGACAGCAGATACATTCGTTATCCAGTTAGTCTCTATAACTGATTCCATCTATAAGGATAAGGTCGGGGGAGTAACTCCGTTCTCAGCAACAGTAGGCTCAGGCAGAGGATTTATTCTCAGAGACGGAAAATATATTGAGGGAGTTTGGAGCCGCCCCACACCCGAAAGTGGAACTCAATGGTCCACACCTGAAGGCAAGGAGATTACATTTGCCGCTGGATCCATCTGGATTGCGCTGACCGATAAAGAGCCTGTTTTTGCAGTAAAACCTGCGGATGCAGCACCGAGATAGACAAAGTAGACTCTTCCTCTACGCGAGATAAGGGTTTCGCGTCTTTTCAAGGAGCTCACGTCGATGTCACAGAACACGGGAAATGAAGCAACAGGTACAGCGCGCGTAAAGCGTGGCATGGCCGAGATGCTCAAGGGCGGCGTCATTATGGACGTTGTCAATGTTGAGCAGGCCAAGATTGCTGAAGACGCCGGTGCATGTGCAGTGATGGCGCTCGAGCGCGTACCTGCAGATATTAGAGCTCAAGGTGGAGTCGCTCGCATGTCAGACCCTGACATGATTCAAAAGATTCAGTCGGCAGTGTCGATCCCAGTCATGGCCAAAGTTCGTATCGGACATTTCGTTGAGGCGCAGATTATCGAGAGCCTCGGCGTTGATTACATTGACGAATCTGAGGTTCTCACTCCTGCCGACTATACAAATCACATCGACAAGTGGAATTTCAAGGTTCCCTTTGTCTGCGGTGCTACAAATCTTGGAGAAGCGCTTCGTCGCATCAATGAAGGTGCCGCCATGATTCGCTCTAAAGGTGAAGCCGGAACGGGCGACGTTTCTAATGCAATGACACATATGCGCACCATCGGTGGAGAAATTCGGCGCTTAACTGCGCTCCGTGAAGACGAGCTCTACGTTGCCGCCAAAGAGTTGCAGGCTCCATATGCGTTGGTGAAAGAAGTTGCCGAAACTGGAAAATTGCCATTTAAGGCAGTAAATTTAACTAACTCGTCCCTTGTTATAAATAATGCAGTAGCCATCCTTATTTTGGTAAAAATCCACGATTTGGCATATCAATTGGCTTGGTGTAAACCAATTTACTATTCGTTGCCAAAATCTCGCCTTCCTTCCTTGCCTGGGCAGGGCTTATGGTCGGGGCTTTGCCTCCCCTTACGTTGTAGGTAAATCTCCGATACGTTTCTCGAACCCAATAATGGTGGCAGTTGCCGCCTCCTTTGTATAGGAAAATGTCATAAGTATCCGTTCCTCTTGGCCCCCATCCAGGATTTGTGCTTGCCTTTTGGCTCATTGCCTCAATATCTTCTTTTCTATAAAGTTTATTTCGGGCAATCATTCTTTGGCAAAAGGGCCTTGATTTATCACTTGTATCCCCTGCGTATCGGTAACGGCTCATAAACAAACGGCCATCCTGCTCGCTTTTCAAATCGGGTCTTGCAACACCCGTAGTAACGAACGCCCACAATTTTTCCAATACGCCCTTCTTTGGATTGTTCAAAAGTTCTAACTCCTGATCCATTAAAGCATCATCTTCCCAATTATCAATCCTTCTTGAATCAATCAATTCCCATTCGTCAAGGTTTACATCCTCGCCAAACTCTTCAAGGTCAATTTCATCAATTTGAGAACTTAATTTTACACCCGTTTCCTCTTCGGCCGTTTCTTTATCTACGATTGGATTCAATTCTACAAACTCCAATGGTTGCAATGTCTTAAAATAAAGATTTAAGGCCACGCCATTAAACTCCATTATCTTATTAAATCCGTCAATAATAGCATCCTGCAAAGGACGGATAACCATATTATCGAAAAGCGTAATTGCATTCTTTAACTCGTCCGCATTTGATGTAAATCCGTTGTTTGAAGGGATACCAAATTGCAAGCCTGATACTACCCCATGTGCCAAGAGAATCTTTGAACGGCTTTCCTCGCTTAGATATTCGTAATGTTTTGGGGCATCGTTTAAAGGGATTGAATCAATTGTGGTCTTTTTCGTTTCGTCATTATTAAACGCCACCACTACTTTTTTGCCCTTTGATCCCGTAAGTTTGGCCGATACTTCGCTGGCTATCAATTCTCGCTTCTCCTGGTCGGGGATGCCATTATTAAAGTTTACTATTGTTGTCGGGCTAAACCCGTTCTGAACATCATTAATAAGATACTCGGCAATTTCCTCTTCTAACTTGGCATAAGGCAAAGCCCCTAAATAATCCACGTTAGAATAATATTTTTGTCCAATGGTGTAATTTCCAACCCACAAAATTTCTAATTTTTTGTCGCCATATCCAAAGGCAGGATGGGCCACGGGCTTGAACTTGTTTACATCCGACCAATTATCTGAATAAAAATACTGATAAATCTCGCCTTTTTCATTGCACTTACCTACTCGCCAATTTTGAATTGGGCTATGTTCAACCTTTACGATTTTATCGCCCTTTTTGTTGTAGATAACCTGCAAAACATATTGGCCCAACATTTTAAAATCTGCAACGCATTTTTTTACTACATCCTTGCGCAAAAGCATCATCATTTGCGCATAATCATTGGGCTTCTTGCTTGAATCGGTAGCATCCAGGCCACGTCCGTAAATCAATTTTACAATATTGTTAATTACGGCATTGTTTGTCGTGGAATTGTTGTATCGGTCAATTAGATGCTTGAAATAGTTATTATCCTCGCCATACTCAACCCATTCGCCTTTCTTGCTCTCGGTCAATACGGGTGCTTTGTATTCCTCTAATTGGATTGAATAAATCGTCTTTCCCTTATTCATAGAAAATTATATTGCCTCCGCTTGGCACATACTCGCCATCATTAACGGAATAAGTACTTACATTTTGATTCGTGCAGAAAATTTTGTCCCTATGAATTAAGGTGTCATCATCCGCAAAAAGTTCAATTGTATAAAAATGGCCTTGCTCTAATGTTAAAACGGCTGAAAACGTGTAATAAAACCCCTGAATGGAACAAGCAATTGTTTGCGTTGTTAATACGTTGGTTGTTTCGTTTCTTAGTTTTAAAATCGTAGGCAATACGCCCAAAGTTTCATTCAAACACCTTGTTGCCTCAATCGTGGCATTTTCTGCTTGTACCCGTCTAATTAGATATTCTGAATCATAGGACAAATCGTTTACTCGTGTAGGAATAAACTTAACGACTTGGGCTTGATTCGTTTCTTGCAAGACAATCATATTGTATAAACCTAAAACTTTAAGTTTGTTACAAAAAAAAGAAAGGGGCATATAGCCCCCCTCTAAAAATCTGCCGTGGCAGTCGATTAAGTACCTTGAACAATAGTGAAACCAGCCGTTGCCAAAGTCGTGGTAATGAAGTTGGCAGGTGTTGCCTCTTCTCCCGTAAGCACTAAGGTGTAACCGCTAAGGTCGGCCAAAGCTGCACCCGTTACGATTGTTCCTCCAGTTACTTCCATTCCACGCAAAAGTCCACAATAGAAGAAATTTCCATTGTTATCCTCTACTACTACTTGAGGACGGCCGTAACTTAACAACTTGATTTGCTTGTGATCCGCAACCGATAATTTTTTAAGTGTCAAATTCAAAGTTTGTGTAAAAAAGGTAGTACCATTTTCACGGCTTGAATTGATTGTCTGCTCCAAAGATGAATTTCCTTTTAGGTCATATTTGTAGGCAGTCGGTGTGCCTGCTACGGCCGTAATGGCATCCGTGTTGGTTACATCATAAGTGTATCCCGTAGCATCACCCCAATTGACAAAATAAACGGCTTTTAAACCACCCAATCCAGTTTTGCAAGGCTCTAATCTTCCTAATGAAATATCGCAAGACATAAACTAAAATTTAATGGTGGAAAAATAAGGGGGCATTACACCCCCTTTGAATTAGTTGGCAGCGTTAGTGATGCCGTAGGTAACTACATCGGAAGCAAATCCGTATTGTACACCTGCGGACAAACGCATCACGATGCGAACATTTTGAGAACCATCAATGTCGGCCATGTCGATAACCTTAACCTCATTCATGTCGCTCATCAAGCCAGTACCGAAGTACAAGTTTGACTTCAAGGTAGCAACGGCTTTGTTAGAAGCCAAACCATCGGCAACGAACAATTTAACGCCATCAAAAGACAAAGCACCATTGTTGTACCATTGAGTACCCAAAGCGTTTGTACCATTTGCACCCAAACCTGAAGCACCGAAGCCACCCAAGGCACGAACATAAGCACGAGCAATGTTTTGAGAAACATAGATGTGCAAATCTTCCTTAGTGTACAAAGCGGCAGGCAAAGCGTCTACAACCTTACCCAACTCAGTGATAACGTTGGCGGCAGTAACGGAAGTACCAGTTACCTCTTGCGCTGAAGGCAAAGCGGCATCCAAAGACAACAAACGAGCCAAGCCGTCAAACTCACCATTGTTAGAAGCATTACCTTCCCAAATGTTAGTTTCGTTCTTAGCGGCAACCTTAGCGGCTACGTGGGCAATCAAGAAATCCTGGAAAGATGAAGGCAAAGTTTTGAATGCGCTAAATCCTTGCTCGATAGCCAACCAATCGGAAGTAAAATCCTTCTTACAAAGCTGAAGGTTTACTTGCAATTCTTTTGGTTGCAAAATTTTCTCGGTCAAAGTGATGGTGGAAGTTGCATCAAAATCACAAGTTCCGTTCTTTAAGATGTCATCGGTAGCAACTCGCTTGATAACCTCCTTAAATTGTACATTTGGCTTCACCTCAATACCACCTCTGTCAATGGTAGGGGAAGACAACAAAGATGCAGCGATAATCTTTCCTGCATATTTACCAGCGTAGGTCGTGGTAATTGAAGTTGTAGTTGGCATAACTAATTTTTAAATTTTAATTAAACATTTTTTCAAATACTCGGTCTTGGATAGTCATTACACGAGACTGGCCAAATTGGAAAACCTCGGCATTTTCCTTCTCGGGATTTTCCACGATAGGTTCAGCCGCTGGCTCTTCGTTTTGCACCTCACTTAATGCAACTTTCTCCGCTTTCAATGCTTCGTTCTCGGCCTTCAATTCATCAATCTGGGCAGTAAACTCGGCTTTAATCTTCTCAATCTCGGCAAAGAATGTTTCCTTGCTGATTGATTCAACAACCCTTTTTGGTTGTGGTTGTGGTTGGGCCTCTGCTTCAACTTCAATCTCTACGGGGGCTTCCACTTCGGGGGCTTCCTCGGGCATCGCCTCAATTGATGCGATAACACCTTCCTGCTCAACTTTTAGGATCATTCCATCTTCCAATATGTATTCGCCTACGGGCAAAGGAACAATTCCGTCTTCCGTCACGATACCTACTGAAAAACCAGCTTCAAAAGATTCAGCCTCCAAGGTGGTAATACCATCTTGAAGCATCATTTGAGCCAATTTGATTTGAAATCCCAAAGCCGCACGCACTTTGTTTGCTTTCAATTTGTACTCCATATTAATTAGAAACGTTTACAATTACACGCACTTGGTTTGTGTTTACTACGTTGGAAACCTCTTGGTTTACCAAACTGCCTACTCCTTGGTTGGGCAATTCTCCCGTGCAACACTTGGACGAATAAGTGCCATCCTGGCACAAGCATCCTTTTTTGCCTCCTTTTGGGCTTGTCGTTTTATTCATCGCCTAAAACCTTTAAAACCTCTTGAACCAAATCGTCATCACTAATCAAATTGGCCTCTTCGGTTTTATTACTAAAAAATCCTTCGATACTAAAACCCTTGAATTTGCCTTCTTTGACTTTGCCCCATGTTTTATCGTCATCGATTTTCATTGAGCCAAACCATGTTCCATCGGGCAAATCTTCAAAACCTTCCATTGGCTTAATACCTCTTTCCTCATCGCTAATCCATGATTCAAATAAGGTAACATTCCCAAGGGCTTTTTTAGGGTCGTGCATCTCATTTACATTGTTATGCTTTCCCTCTTTGAAGTACTTGATAGCGATTTTTTTAATCGTATCCTTTGAAAACATTACATAAAACTCCTTATTACCTTGTTTACGATAAATAGGTGTATTAGCAACAAGCAAAGGCCCTGATACTATTCGCTGATCCTCCGAATCAATACGCAAAGAATATCGGTTTACGATACGTTCGGCCCATCTCAATCCTTCCTCCCCTCCCCAAGCATCGTACATTAATTTTCCGCATCCATCTTCATAAGATTTAGACGTTTCTAAATCAACTTTATGTCGGCTTAAATAGGAATACATTCTTTGAATCGTATCAAATGAAATGTTTTCTCCTTTGGCTAATTGATTGGCTCTAATCTTTCCAACTTCCGTTCCGCAAGAACCCCATCCGTTTTCATCGGCCCACTTCAATGCCCTTTGAGCATTTTCCTTAACGGCCTCGGGATAATCATTGAATGATTCATCCACAAAGGCAATAAAGTTACGTTGAATCGCTGGCCTATCAACCAAAGCAATGGCCTCTTGGCCGTCCTCATTGTCTGATATAACGAGTTCAACAATATCCATGCTCGGTAAACTATTTTTTTTCATTTTGTTGTATTTTCTAAATTGAACTTGCACTAATTCGGTTGCGTTCTAATGCCTGGGCCGTTGTCACATCCTTAGCCACTACATAGGCTTTAATTGGTGTTTGTGTTGTGTTTGCCATCAATTGAGCGGCCTGATTTATCGGGCTTACGCCTACCACATTAAACACGGGTGCAGTCGTGTAAGTCGGAACCATTTGGGGATTACCAAAACTCATTTGGCTACCCGTAGCCGTACCGCTTTTTATGTCCCTTATTCCTTTACGTGCCGCAGAAATAGCGGAAGCAATACCTGCCGCACCTGCTACCAATTCAGCAATACCCATAGGTGTTAAGTATCCAAATTTAGCCGCATTCTTTTGGGTGTTAATGGCAATGCTTGCAACCGCTGCCGCTTGCTCAATGATAATGCCTGCAATGGCTAATTCTTTATTTTGTCCTGCCAATTGCCTAAGTCCTTGACCAAGTCGCATCGATACGGCCACATAATCTTGTTCTAATTTCTCCTTGGTCTTTAATTCAACATCTTTAATTTTAATGCTTTCAATAGAATACTTTTTGGCCCTATCTAAACTTTGTTTATTTAAATTTTCCTCGAACTTGTCATTAATTACCCTTACTTCGTGGATTCTCGCTTCATAACGCTTTCGGTCTTCATCGTCTTTGCGCTTTAAAAATGCTTGCGTTTCTTGAATCATTTTTTCAATTTCCGCATCTTCTTTTTCCCGCCACTTTTTGCGTTCCTCTGCTCTTTTAGCCGCTTCCTCCTTTTCTGATTTTGTTAGTTCTTTGCTACCTGCCTGAAAACGCTTTATGGCATTGTCATAATTTTTGCCGAAATCCGTTACCGATGCTTTGGCAGAATCCCAAGCACCTGAAAAATCCCCTTTGACAAACTTTGTTACCGCTGAACCTAAACTTCCCAATGATTGAAGTACGGCCGTTACTGAACCATAAACGCCCATCATCGCTTTTTCCACGTATGGCAAAGCCTTAATCGCTAAATCAAGGAACGTATTAAATAAAGGTTCAATGGCCCTAAATACACCATTGAAAATCTTTTCTAATCCACCGAATAAAGTCGAAAATCTTTTGGTCGCATCCTCGCTTTGATAAATAGCCTTTGCAAGTCCTCCAATAATTCCAACCAACGCACCGATAACCGATGCCTTTAAAACGGCATTAAAAGACGAAAATGTTCTTTCGGCTGAACGAATACCTTGACCGAAAACACCCAATAAGCCTGGCGCAGTTTCCAGGTAGCCCAAGAAGTCATCCGATGTCTTGGCCGCATCACTTATGGCGTCATCTAATTCACGAATTTGCTTTTGTAATCGGTTGAACTCTTCTGATCCTGCGGCCGTTTCCTTTAACTGCCTTTTAAGGGCTTTTAGATTGGCAATGGTAGGCTCAATGTTGGTTTGAACGTTTAAATCTACCTCGTATGTTTTCGCCATTTTACTATCCTTTTAATTTGTTTAAATCCTTTTTTCCAAGTTGTCGGTATCTCTTGGCTTCCCTTGGCAAATTCAATCAATTCCGATTGATTGTAATGATTGCCTTGCATTAATAAATCTAAAATTGGTTTTATCATACTGCACCTCCTTGCCAAACTATATTTTTTAATCTAACTACACTTGTATATAAACCGAAAGTATCGATGGTTGTGTCTACATATTGCAAAGAACTATTGTAAATTCTTACCTCAATGCTCGCCTTTGTGTATCCGTTATTAAAGAAATTACCAACCAAAACCAATGCTTCCGTTTCTGCAACGTTCAATTTTACCTTGACCAATGGCCGTTGATTTGCCCAAAGCCAAACGGGGATATTTTCCGAAGCAATTGTAAAGGTGTTGTTTGCTTTTTTAACTGACGCCCATTTCCAATTCGTTGCCGCCTCGATAATATCCCTATTTGAGTACATAGCAAACATAGCCTTGAACTGCCAATCGCCCTGTCCTCTATTGATAAAATTGTATTGGTCGGCCTCTTGAAAACTTGTATAAACGGGTCTATCCTCTAAGGCGTTAAAATTAAAATTAAACCAAAGCATCCCATCGCCATATCGTGACTGGGAAAC
>OGVJ01000085.1_pt1 | contig 10140 bp, 8 predicted proteins | sample 1575741 | NCBI WGS metagenome assembly OGVJ01 (sample SAMN07581528, study PRJEB24739) | freshwater metagenome | place: Singapore | collected 2015-01 | reverse complement strand
TTCCACCACTGCCAGTGGTAGTCAATGTATTTGAAACTAAATCACCAACAATTGTAACGTTTCCTGTAACAGTTCCACCAACGTTGGCATTTAAAGAATTGTTTGCACGAATGTATGCTGAATTCGCATACGATCCTGTAATATTTTGTGCAGCGAAAGCAGCATTCGCATGTAGATATGCATTGTTAGCATATGTACCAGTTACATTTTGTGATGCGTATGCTGCATTTGCATGATTGTATGAATTGTTTGCTTTAATGTATGCTGCGTTCGCATGAGCATAAGCATTGTTTGCATATGTTCCAGTTACATTCTGTGATGTATATGCTGCGTTCGCATGAGCATAAGCATTGTTAGCATATGTGCCTGTTACATTTTGAGATTCGTAAGCACTATTTGCGTGGATATAACCAGCATTTGCATGAGCATAAGCATTGTTAGCATAAGTGCCAGTTACATTTTGAGATGCGTATGCTGCATTTGCATGATTATAGGAAGTTATTAAACTCTCAGACCAACGACGATTGCCCGAAGTAGAAGTATCATAGACAAGAACCCAACCATTGGCATTTGCGATACCAAGATTAGGTTCTGCATCACTAAGATGTAAAAACGAATAACGATCTGCCGGTACATTTGCGGCATTAGTCGTTACTGCTCTACCACTTAATAGTATCTGTTTATTACGCATCAGCTGTTTCTAGTATTGACAATGTTAGTTCAGCAGCATTGTTTGCGCTGCCTTGAATAGAAAAACCGTCTCCAGTTTCTAATACAAGTTTACCCATCAATAAACTCGCGGCATCACGTACAGGAATTTGTGCGTTTGCAATTAGTCGAGTTGTATTTGCACCACGTTTGTGTGCAGCGGTAACCTGAACAGTATTTGAATTGTCAACATTAGAAACTTGTGCAAGTAAGACTACAGTTGTGACACCACCAGGACATGTATATACAACATTCGCACTGGTAGTTACGTTTGCAATAATAGTCTTAAATGTATTTAATGGAATAGCACTTGCCATTTTTTAACCTTCTAGTGCGAGAACGAATGGAGTTAATTGTGCAAACAAACTTCGACTAAATGTTCTTCCTGAAATAGTACCAGTTGATTGTTCAATTACCAAATCAGAAACTTGGAAGTCTCCGTTCTCATTTGTTGAAGTGCAGAATACCGCACCACCATCTAATCTTTGTATCTGTAAATCTGTATTTGGTCTACCGCCATTTCTTGGCAATGCAGACGTAATTGTTGTTCCCGCACCAACAAATTCAAATGTTTGTCCTGAAGCACGTAATTGACTCTGTTGATAAAATGAAATATTTGTTCCTGTAGTAAACACATTATCTAATGAATTTTTTAATGAGACTACAGTATTACCAGCAACAAGTGGAGAAGAATCTGTTACATAATAATAAGTTCCAGAAGTATCTCCATCAACATAACCAATTAATCCGATATAAGGAACATTAGCAGTGATTCCCATTATTGGATTTGTATTAACGCTTATGTTATTTAGATTGAGTGTAAAATCACCTATTTCTCCTGTTTGAGAAATTTGTGCAGTCATAATCAACGAACCTTTTCCGTTCGCAACAAGACCTTTATTACCAAAGTTTACGTTACAGTTACCCATCGATGATGTACCACCTGTCTCTGCTAAGAAACCAATATCGCAGAAGATTGCATACATCGAAACTAACTGTGCATATCCATCGTTCAATACATGGAATCCAATTCCGCCGTTATTAACTTGCGTGAATTGTGCTGATACCATACTCTTATTACCTGTTGATCTTGCACCATCAACTTTTAATCCTGTACCAGTTGTTGTGCGTGATGAACAAACATAAACGTATGGTGATGCGGTGATAAAAGTAGACCAACGTGCAGTGTTAGCCGCAGGTGTATATCTTTTCTGTATAAGGACAGAATATGCGGAAGTATTATCCGGCACAACTGACCAGTTGGAATCTACAGTTGCCACCTTACTAGTTCCGTTATAGGTCGTAATAGTTTTAGTTTGACCTGCTCCCGTACCACTAGTAATCGTAACTTGCATCTCACGATAGAAATCGTTTAAACTATCTGCGCCAGATGCAAGTGTAATACTGTTTGTATTTGCTGTTTGTGCAGTTCCATTATGAACTGTATGATCTGGGAATGCACATGCTGATGCTGTATAATTCTCAAATGCAAACTTGTGAATTAGACAGTTATTATTTAACCAGAATATATCTTTAGTTGGATCAACTGGACGAATGATTGATGTACGTTCACCATCACCTTCCATCTCTACTCTTTGTGGAACAATAATAGGTGTTATCTCATTGTATGTTCCTGCAGCAACCTTAATCTTCATACCAGGTCTTGCTGCGTTTACTGCTGCACGAATTGTTTTCTTTGGTCTACTGATTGCAAGTCCATCATATTCATCGTTACCATTTGGACTTACAAATATTTGTGATCCAGAATTACCTGCTGCAAGTTCTGTTAGACCTAACGTAATTGTATTTGCGGTATCATCAGCAGTAACTAGTACACCATTGACACCGTTAATAATTAATACATCATTATTACTTTGTGGAGTTACTGGTGTTCCGTTTGCAGTGAATGTGACGAATGCATTTTGTACAGAACCTATATTCCAGTACAGTGTTCCGTTGTTCGTATATGTCCAACGATTCTCAGTTTCATTCCATAACAGATAAACATTATTCTCGGCACCACGATCAATCTCTAGTCCTGCATCATAGATCGGAGTACCAGATTGATCAATTGCTGCGTTAAGTGTGATAATATTATCTTCGATTAATACTGTCTCAGTTTGTGCATAAACAGTATTACCTTGAACAGACAGATTTCCTTTGATGACAATATTACCGTCAATAGTCTGATTAGTTCTATCTGTCTTGACTACAGTATCATCTACTTCAATTGTTACTTCATTGTTTGAATCGTGTACATGGGTGGTAATACCATCACCACCTGTAAAGTTTAACGTTTGATTGAGTAAATCAACATTTGCAGTTCCATAATCTCCAGAAAAAGAAAGTGTAGTAGCTACATCAACGTTTGCTGCAAAGTATGCTATACCATTTGCATAGTATTTGACAACTGGAATACTACGAACACCACCATATGTTCCAGGATTAATACCACTATTGTCTAAAATTAATGTGATATCAGCATTTGTAGTACCATCATACAGATTACTCGTACTTACTACATCACCAGCAACATTAATGTATCTTTTATCAAAGAATTGTTGGGATGTGTTTGAACCACCAATTAAATTACCATAAATGTTATTGGCTACAATTCCGCCTGAATTATCTCTTAAAACTAATGTGTCTGGTAATGCAGTAGTTGATCTGTTTTCAATATAGTGTGCCATTGCAACACCACCAATATTGATAACAGCATTTGAAGAAGTACCAACAAATAAAGTGTTTGATACAAATGAATAACCCAATTCACCAACATTTAATGATTCTGGTTTTCCATTCGCTGTAGAATATTTTATTTGTATTACGGTGTTATCTAACGGCATTAGAATGTGCCTCCTCTAATTACCGGAATTGCTTTGACCACGTATTTTTGGGAAACAGAATCATATACTAATGTTTCTCCATTTTCTGTTCCAGAAGCATCAACGTCAGTCAATTGACCAAGTGTTAAAGAAGGAACTTTAGTAATCTGAACTGAAGTAACCGCAGTCTTATTCGGTTTTATTTGTACGGTATAGTTTGACATTATCGAGTAACGTTAGGTAAGACTGTTACAATACCTTCAAATATTCTTGTAACATCACCAGATGCATTTTCTATTTCAACATCATAAACATAACGACCAGGATTAATGTTTGCTGTATTAGCAGCAGACATACCCATTTGTAAAATTCCTGTTGCGGGAGATGTAATTGAAACAACAAAATCGTGTTTCGAAGATGCGTAATAAGATTTACGCATTTGAGAACGTGCTGAGTATCCTGTTAAATCTTGAGCTAAGCCTTGATCATCTTTAACAGTGATTAAGCTACTAAATGTAGCACCTTTTTCTATAGTAAGTTCAACAAAGTCTGCCATAGTTTCTCCCGTTATGGTCTATTTAGTCAAACCAAAAACGGAAGAAACTATTTCATCATAAGAATTGTGATCTATTATAAGAGATAATCACAACACCTTGTTTACCTGCATATGCTGTTCCAGGATTTCCTTTTTGTGCTGCTGGAACTGATGCAAATTTCCAACGAAGTGTGTCCATATGAGCTGATCCAAGACCTACAGGAGAAGCGACTGGCCATGGTCCACTACCAGGATGATATAAACGACTACTATCATTTCCTGGAATAGGACCTAATCCTTCTTCAGAACCAGCAGAGATACCACCACCTCCACCAAAAGGTTTAAAGTGATCTGCTGCTGGAGCTCCAGCAGGAACGGACTGATCGTCAGGATTAGCAGGTTGACTATTACCAGGTGATCCATTAATAAATCTTCCTGCTCCTCCACCACCGTGGCCATACACTGTAGAGAATCCAGTTATATTAGAAGTGAATCCTGAACCACCATCACCACCTTTTCCTCCGTTAGCTGAACTTCCATTACCCCCTGACGTTGTAGCACCTCCGCCACCACCAGCGCCAAAACCAGCATTATAAGGATACTGATTCATTTTCACATAATAATAGTATGTCGTTCCAGAATAAAATTGTTGCGTTCCGTCTTGATCTTGACTGTCTTTATAGTAGTACCATGTTGCTTCTGGAGCACTAGAATATCCGAAGAATCCTCTACCACCGTGATAAGGAGTAGTGGCCGTCATATTAGTACCATCAAGATCAATTAGAGCTTGTGTAGAACTTTTACCAAAATTAAAGGCTCCTCTAGTCGCTCCGCCAAATTTTAATGTAATGTCTCTCGTATCAACTGATCCACCACCAACTCCACCACCGGCATATGCAACAATATTTGCACTACTACTTACATAAGGTTGTCCGAAACCAAAAGAATTTTGTGGATAAGGATCACTTGCTTCATTAGAATCAAATAGGAATGCACTACCACCAGCACTACCTATTGCTGAAGTTGCAGGAAGTCCAGCATCATCACGACCAACACCTCTAAATTGATCTTTATTGCCTCCTGCTCCACCGCCATACGATCTATAAGTTGCTGGAGGAGAATTTAATTCTGCTGGATGAACTGAAGAAGTTCCGCCATTTCTTCTTCCTCTTGGAGATGATCTATCCCCCCATCCTCCAGCACCAACTTGTATATCTTGTACAACAAATCTATCGACAACAATTCTTCTTAAAATTTTACGATAAACTTGAACTCTACTTCTTGTTTGATCATCTCTATTACCACCAAAATAAGTTTCAGTATTAATCCAAGCCATTTGACTACCGTTAGTTTGACCGGTGTCAACAATTTTCCAGCCAGCTGGAACATTAACATTAATTAGATTGTCATCAGTGTTTATTTCTTGGAATTTTCTAGTTGAAATATTATCACCTTGTTGAATCGCATAAATTGCTGTGAATCTTCCTTTTCTTCTATCGCCACCGCCGCCACCTGTTAAAGAAATTGCACTGTTACTATAACTACCATATGTTCCATCATCTTCTTGTAAAAATCTCATTGTTCTATTATTAGTTGGATCTACATTTACTAGTCCTTGTACCATTCCAGTTCTGTAACCATGATCCCAAACATTTGGACTATTTTGACTGCCACCAGTGCTAGCATCCCAAATATTATTTCCATCATTGAATCCAAAATTATTGACTTTAGTCCAGAATTTACTCCAGAAATAACTACTACTGTAGAAATTTCCTCCTTGACTTGGATCATTTCCTCTTGGATTTTGATATTTTGTTAGAGGAGCATCAATTCTTATACAGTTATAATATGATTCACCTGTAGTAGGATGCGTTCCCGTAACAACACCAGCTGCAAATCTTTCATGACCATATCCTATGTCTTGTGTTCCAGTCCAAGTTCCTAACGTAAAAGATTTATTATTTTCATTACCATCTCCAGAATCATTTCCATTTACTTTAGCTATTTGTCCTGGTTCTTCAAGTGATGAATATCTTCCAATACGAACTCTCGTATATCCTTCATAAAAGTATTTGTCATAATCGGTCACACTCATAGATTCGCCCCAGCCAGCGCCATCCTGAGAAGGAACTCCTCCATTGTCCATTGAAGATGCAAAAATATAATAGTATCTTCTAGAATCGGAACTAGTTCCATTACCAACAGAATTATCGCCAAAAAAATTATCTGGCAAATCTGTAAAGTACGATCTTCTAACAACACCAGGTTTCTTTACGTTTCCACCCCTAGGTTTTATTCTAAAGTTTCTTTCTCTAGAATTTGCTGTAGGATTTGATGGATCATAATATGTTGGAGGATTAGTACCAGATTGAACATATGCAAGTTGTCTTGATTCCCATCTATTATTTAAATGCGAATTTGGATAAGCTTTGATGAATCCTGGTCTTAAATCCATAGCACTGGAAATTAATTTACCCCAATCATTATCATTACTTTCAATATTTGATCCACTATTTGAATAACGATATAGATCAGAGACATCAATACTAGATAATGTAGTTGATACTGATGGTAAACTTCTACTTGAAAGTTGTGATTGATAATTAATTCCGCCAGATCCACCACCACCAGGCATGAAAGCTGGTTCAACAGAATCCGATGAATAAATTCCAGCAGAGCCTCCACCACCAATAACTAACATATCATAATAAAATGTTGGTAAATCTCCATTATAATAAAATGGCTCAGTATTGGCAGCACTAGATCCACCATATTGAGTAGTGACTTGACCCCACTGAGGAGGTTCATATTCACCATCTCTAAAACTTTCATCAGTTCTACGTGGACGATAAGAATCACTTATATACCAAGTTTGTGAATTAGAACTAGTTCCTTCGTCAACGTTTCCTATCCATGTGTGATATCTAAATCTTCCATTAGCAGAAGTAGAAATACTTCCACCAAATACGTTTGCACTTGCTGAAGGAGCTCCTCCAGGAAATGCGTTTAGATCATAACGAATAATAATTATTCCATCTTTTCCACTACTTCCTCTATCTGGCCAACCTGCTCCTCCACCACCAGCACTATATCCACCATTTGATCCCCATGGTGATCTCATATGAGGGGTGTCTTGTAATGTAGTTCTTTCTGTAGACCATCTATCTACACTAGCTCCCTGAACAAATGTATTAGAAAGATATGTTCCATCTGATTTTACGCCAGAGTCTCTCCATACATAAGCACCTGAAACTGTGCGTAAACTATCATATCCATCAGCTGTTCCTGGAATCCATCCACTTCCACCACCAAGAATCCATCTCCAATTTACACCATCTTCTTTGTCAATGAAATCTGTCAATACTCCTTGGCCACCATATCCACCAGAAGCACCTGTTCCACCACCACCTCTTGCTCTAAATCCACTTGATGAATAGTAACCAGTTGAAGCTAATCCTGCTCCATTTGTAGCATTTGGCGCAGCAGTAGAAGCACCATAATTTCCATTACCAGAAGTATTGTTATAACCAAATGCATCACCTTTCCATCGTTTGTCTACAATAGAAGAATTAGGAGAAGGTAATGGAGCTAAAGATGGTTGACCCGATCCAGCTGGGAAGAATGTTGGTGTTAAATCACTGGTTACAAAAGTGTATGTTCCAGGAGCAGCAGGATTTACAGAACCCCATCTTACTCCAGGATTTGCTACAGAAAAATTTAGACCTCCAGGAGTTCCATTTACCCAACTACCACCACCTCCTGGACCTCCAGCTGATCCTCCCATACTAAAATTATATTCACTTCCACCTGCGCCACCGCCTCCAGCAGGAGGTAATCCTTCAAAATAACTTGTTCCGCCATTACTATTTTTTCCGCCAGCACTACCAACTACAACAGAGAATTCTTTTCCTTTAACTAGTTTATAAGCATTATCATAAACAACGGAGCCTCCTCCACCGCCTCCGCCACCACCTCCTTCAAATGCAGGAGAATCACCAGCACCACCACCTGCACCAACAACTAGAACTCTAGCGTCAACAAACTTTCCTATTGACGACTTGACACTATCGGGAATCTTAAAATTTCCGCTGCTTAAAAAGAAGTGAACCCTTCTGTCATTAACTATATCGTCATAGATATAATCACCACCTGTCGGAAATACTGGATTGTTTCCACCAAATCCATATCCACGTGAAGAAAATGCTGCAAATGTAGCTATTGTTGCCATGTATTATTAAACAAATTTGGTTAATGAAGCAAGAACTGTATATGTAGCTGAAGCTGTTTTAATAATTGTTACTGAGTAACAATCGATTCCGTTTGTACCACCTGTACTTGTTCCAGGTATTTGTGATGCCCACTTTGTAGTAACTCCTGTAGCAGTTCCATCGACTTGAATTGAAGATGCCATTGACCAAGAGCTAGCACCTTGAGTTGAGAGAACTACAATAGTCAAAGATTCACCAACATTCATTAAAGAATTTAATGTTGTTCCACCTTGACTTCCAGTAACATTTAGTGTAAAGTTTGAAGAAGATGAGGTGTTATAATATGTAACTGCATTTCCTGTAGGAGCTCCGGTAGATCCCAACACATAAAAATTGATTGTTCCACCAGCACCAGTTCCTGTAATATTAACTCTTTCTTTTGATTGGCCCAAAACAGTAGTACCGGTAACAGCTAGCGAAGTATTAACTGTAAGTGTCGCAACATTAGATTTACCTGATACTGAAAGAGCAGTTGAATTAATATCACCAAACGATGTTAATGATAACGATTGATTAGCAGCAGAAGTAATACGACCAGCTATATCAGTTACAATAACAGGAACAACAACTGTTCCAGAGTTACCACCACCATATGTGGTTGATACTACTCCAGTGTTAGATAGTTGGTTGCTTGTAATCGAGTAATCAAGAATATCGATTGGAATAATCGACTCATCTTGAATAGCTGCTGATGTAATTCTTGATAATGGCATTTAAATCTCTAATGGTTCTGTTGGTTTAGGATATTTGTCTTTTACTTCTTTGATCGTTTTATACCATATTGAAGATTCTTTTCCAGGAATTCTATTCTGATCCATGTCATCCCACAACATTTCTAATTGTTGCCAACCTTCTGGGAAATCTCTGAATCTTAGTTGTTGATAAAAATAATAGTCATGTAATTTTTTATCAATTTCCATTTGTTTTTCTATTTCATCTCTAGTTGGAGGTTCTCTATTTTCAGGATCCTCCCAACCAATGATATCATAATTCATTAATGAAAATCTTGCACCTGGTCTTAATTTTTCAATCACTATTTCAATACCATACTGATGAAACATTTAATCTCCTTAATTATTTAGAACAACCCAATTACTACCGTTATATCCTTGGAATTGTGTTCCTGACATTACAATCATACCAGTTTGTGGAGTTGTGATTGTAGAATCTCTAGTTGTGTTACTTGTATACACTGGAACACGTAAAGTTGTATTTGCTGTGAACTGAGTTACTGCTACGTTTGCAGCAAACTTTGGAGTTGTCACAGTTCCGTCTGTAGGAACTTGTGATGCAATCTGTCCTTCTCCAATATGTAGAACTAAAACATTATTAGTTCCAGATGCTGGAGCAGTTGTGAATGATATAGTTTGAATGTCTAGTGTATAGTTAGCAGTTGGTCTTTGATATAAACCATTAATAAAAACTGCAATAGAAGATGTACTAGCAGGAACTCTAGATAATGTAAAGTTTTGATTTGATCCATCACCAGAAAAATTGTCAACAACAAATGGAACTGATCTAACTTGATTTCCTATGTAAGCCATTTATTATCCTTATGATTTCATAATCCAAACATATCCACTATATGCTGGTAAGTTTGGTGTTCCACTTGTTCCATTACATTGCAACCATCCTGTAGGAATAGATCCAACTGATCCACTCCATAACATACATGCACCAGTTGGAACTTGATATCCGATTGCAACTGTCAAAGTATTTTGTTCGTGGATTATCGTTAAGCTTGATGCCGTCCATGATAAGCCGCTTAGTTGCAGATTTTCGGTATCGTGACTGGGAAACAGAT
>OGVJ01000084.1_pt1 | contig 10142 bp, 8 predicted proteins | sample 1575741 | NCBI WGS metagenome assembly OGVJ01 (sample SAMN07581528, study PRJEB24739) | freshwater metagenome | place: Singapore | collected 2015-01 | reverse complement strand
TGAATTTGACTGTGTTAAGTTACAAAAAACATTAATGGGTAGAGGGGATATTGTAAAAGAAACTACTCCAGAAGTATTCAATACGAAAGATGCTAAGGAATGGAATCCAATTCCAATGGTATCATTAGATCACAAACCAACAGCAGCTACTGAAGTTGATTTATGGGATTCTTTTGATAGATCAACTGGGCATCATTTTAATTTATCTATAGATTTGAATGCTTGTACAGGATGTGGAGCATGTGTTATCGCATGTCACGCTGAAAATAATGTTCCAGTAGTAGGTAAATCAGAAGTAAGAAGAAGTAGAGATATGCACTGGTTGCGTATTGATAGATACTATTCTTCTGAAAATACTTTTGCTGGAGATATTGAATTGAAAGAAGGTACTTCAGGTTTAATGAATTCGATTGATACATTCTCAGGAATGGAAGATCCTTCAGAAAACCCACAAGTAGCTTTCCAACCAGTAATGTGTCAACACTGTAATCATGCACCATGTGAAACAGTTTGTCCGGTTGCTGCTACATCTCATGGTAGAGAAGGTCAAAACCATATGGCATATAACAGATGTGTTGGTACTCGTTATTGTGCAAACAACTGTCCATATAAAGTAAGACGTTTCAACTGGTTCTTATACAACAAAAATAGCGAGTTTGATTATCATATGAATGATGATTTAGGCCGTATGGTTCTTAATCCAGACGTTAATGTTCGTTCTCGTGGGGTTATGGAAAAATGTTCTATGTGTATCCAAATGACTCAAGCGGTTAAGTTAAAAGCGAAACGTGAGGGTAGATTAGTTGGAAAAGATGAATTCCAAACAGCTTGTTCTGCAGCATGTACTAGTGGAGCTATGAAATTTGGTGATGTAAATGATGAAACATCTGATGTAGCTAAATTACTTGAGGATGAAAGAATGTATCATTTATTAGAGCATATAGGAACTAAGCCAAACGTGTTCTATCACGTAAAAGTTAGAAACGATAAATAAGTATTAATTAACAGAAACAATATAAAGGATTATGTCGTCTCATTACGAAGCACCCATTAGAAAACCTTTAGTAGTAGGAAGTAAATCTTACCACGATGTAACGGTAGATGTAGCAAGACCTGTAGAAGGAAGAGCTAACAAACAATGGTGGATAGTATTTTCAATCGCATTAGCTGCGTTCCTTTGGGGATTAGGTTGTATGATTTATACTATAACTACTGGTATTGGAACATGGGGATTAAATAAAACAGTAGGTTGGGCATGGGATATTACCAATTTCGTTTGGTGGGTAGGTATCGGTCACGCCGGAACTCTTATCTCAGCCGTATTATTATTATTCCGTCAAAAATGGAGAATGGCAATTAACCGTTCTGCAGAAGCAATGACTATTTTCTCAGTAGTTCAAGCAGGTTTATTCCCAATCATTCACATGGGACGACCATGGTTAGGATACTGGGTATTACCAATTCCAAATCAATTTGGATCATTATGGGTTAACTTTAACTCGCCATTATTATGGGATGTATTTGCAATTTCAACTTATTTATCGGTGTCATTAGTTTTCTGGTGGACTGGTTTATTACCTGATTTTGCTATGTTACGTGATAGAGCAGTTACTCCATTTACTAAAAGAGTATATTCTATCTTATCTTTTGGATGGTCTGGTAGAGCTAAAGACTGGCAACGTTTTGAAGAGGTTTCTCTTGTATTAGCTGGTTTAGCAACTCCTCTTGTACTTTCTGTACACACTATTGTATCCTTTGACTTTGCTACTTCTGTTATTCCAGGATGGCATACAACAATCTTACCTCCATACTTCGTTGCTGGAGCGATTTTCTCAGGATTTGCAATGGTAAATACTCTTCTTATTATCATGAGAAAAGTATCTAACTTAGAAGACTATATTACAGTACAACATATCGAATTAATGAACATAGTAATCATGATTACAGGTTCTATTGTAGGTTGTGCTTATATTACGGAGTTATTCGTAGCTTGGTATTCTGGAGTTGAATATGAGCAATATGCATTCTTAAACAGAGCAACTGGTCCTTACTGGTGGTCATATTGGTTAATGATGACTTGTAACGTAATTTCTCCGCAAGTAATGTGGTCTAAGAAAATTAGAACTAACATTATGGCTTCATTTATCATTTCAATTGTGGTAAACGTAGGGATGTGGTTTGAGCGTTTTGTAATTATCGTTACCTCTTTACATAGAGATTATTTACCATCTTCATGGACAATGTTCCAACCAACATTTGTTGATGCTGGTATTTATATTGGAACTATAGGTTTCTTCTTTGTATTATTCTTATTATATTCTAGAAGTTTCCCTGTAATTGCTCAAGCGGAAGTTAAAACAATTTTAAAATCTTCAGGAGATAATTACAAAAAAGAGAGAGAAGATCACGGTCATAATCATTCAGATAATCATTAATATTATGAGTAATAAAGTAATACACGCTATATATAATGATGATGATGTTTTAATGGATGCTGTAAAACAAACTAGAGCAGCTCATCATCATATCGAAGAAATATATACTCCATTTCCAGTTCATGGATTGGATAAAGCAATGGGGTTGGCTCCAACAAGAATTGCAATTGCTGCATTTCTATACGGAATAACTGGACTTTCAATATACACTGCTTTGATGAACTTCATTATGATTAATGATTGGCCTCAAGATATTGGTGGAAAACCAAGTTTTAGTTATATTGATAATATGCCTGCATTCGTGCCTATTATGTTCGAAGGAACTGTTTTTTTTGCAGCTCACTTAATGGTTATCACTTTTTATATGAGAAGTAAATTATGGCCATTTAAAAAAGCAGAAAATCCTGATGTAAGAACTACAGATGACCATTTTTTAATGGAAGTAGGTGTTCACGGAAATGAAGAAGAATTAGTTTCTTTTTTCACGAGTACAGGAGCAGTTGAAGTTAAAGTAATTGAAAAGCATTAAGAAGTAGTTATGAAAAGATTATATAAAATAGTAGCAGTGGTAGGTTTGTCTTTTATGGCAACTTCTTGTTTCGATAAATCTAAACCTAACTATCAATTTTTCCCAAACATGTATGAAGCAGTTTCTTATGAAACTTATTCTGAGCATGGTGTTTTTAAAGGAGGAGTTGAAGCTCAGACACCTGTAAAAGGAACAATAAAAAGAGGTTTTGTACCTTATGAAATTCCGAATACTCCTGAAGGTTATGCTTTAGCAAAAGCTACTTTAAAATCACCACTTGATTCTTTAAGTTTAAATGCTGAAAAAGGGAAGGAATTATTCAATATTTATTGTGCAATTTGTCACGGTGAAAAAGGTGATGGTAAAGGAAACTTAGTAGTTAAAGAAAAATTCTTAGGGGTTCCTAACTATAAAGATAGAGAAATTACAGAAGGAAGTGTTTTTCACGTAATCACTTACGGTTTGAACTCAATGGGTTCTCATGCTAATCAATTATCGCAAGAAGAAAGATGGCAAGTAACAGATTATGTTTTAAAACTTAAATCAGAATTATAATACTAATACTTTTTGAAAATAATAGATATGTACACGTTTTCAAGTAAATTAAAAACTTTTTCATTCATCTTGATGGCTCTTGGGGTTGTTGGGATAGTTGCAGGATTTTTGAATGCTCCTAAAACTATTGAGGATGTTGAAAAATTATTAGCAGATAGTCATCATAACGAGGCGTCTCATTCGGAAAAAGTTTCACATGATGCACATGCAGCTCACGCTGTAGAAGCTACTCACGCTGAAGCGAAAGTTGTTGACTCTGTTAAAGTTGAGGCTGTTGATTCTACTCATGCAGTAGCTGAAGCTGTAGATAGTTCTGCAGTTGCTGCAGTTGCTGTTGCTGAAACTCATTCTGATAATCACGATTCTCATAAAAAAGATGAAGTTGCACATAGTGATGACGAACACCAAAAACATTTAGAGCATGTACTTCACCAATTACAAAACAAACCATGGTCTGCTTTGTATGTTGCTTGTATTTTCTTTATGTTAATTTCTGTTGGAGTTCTTGCTTTTTACGCTATTCAATATGCTGCTCAAGCTGGTTGGTCTCCAATTTTATTTAGAGTAATGGAAAGTATAACAGGTTATTTATTACCGGGTTCTATTATTTTCTTTATTTTGTTAGTAGCTGCAAGTATGCACTGGGGACATAATCATATCTTCGTATGGATGAACCCTGATGTGATTAATCCAAAGCATGCAGATTATGATAAATTGATAGATTTGAAATCTGGATATCTAAATGTTCCTTTCTTTTTAGGAAGAGCGGCTGTTTTCTTGATTGTTTGGAATTTATATAGATATTTTTCAAGAAAGAATTCATTAGCTCAAGATGCTGCTTCTGATAATTCTAACTATAAGAAAAATTTCAAATTAGCTGCTGGATTCTTAGTGTTCTTTATTGTTTCTGAATCTATGATGTCTTGGGATTGGATTATGTCTGTTGATCCTCACTGGTATAGTACATTGTTTGGTTGGTATGTGTTTGCAAGTTTCTTCGTAAGTGGAATTACTGTAATTGCTATGACTACTTTGTATTTAAAATCTAAAGGATATTTAGAACAAGTTAATACAAGTCATATTCATGATTTAGCGAAATTCATGTTTGGGATCAGTATTTTCTGGACATATTTATGGTTTTCTCAGTTTATGTTAATTTGGTATTCAAATATTCCAGAAGAGGTTACTTATTTTGTAACTCGTATAGAGCATTATAGATTACCTTTCTTTGGTATGTTAGCTTTGAACTTTATTTTCCCATTGTTAATATTAATCAATACTGATTTTAAACGTTTAACATGGATTGTTGTAATGGCTGGTACGGTAATTTTATTCGGACATTATATTGATTTCTTCAATATGATTATGCCTGCAACAGTTGGTGATCAATGGTTTATAGGTTTACCAGAAATCGGAGCCTTATTATTTTTCTTGGGATTATTTATATTTGTGGTATTTACTACATTAACCAAAGCTCCATTAGTAGCTAAAGGAAATCCATTCATTGAGGAAAGTAAACATTTTCATTATTAATAGTTAAAAAGAAATAAAAATGACAAGTTTCTTGGTATTTACAGTTTTAGTTTTAATCGGAATTGCAGTATGGCAATTGACTAAAATTTTTGATTTGACACAAATTGGTAGCGCTTCTGCTGATTCAGAAATTGCTAACGATAAAGATAATAGTGTTAATGGTTACTTAATGTTTGCTTTTGTTGGATTCATTTATGTATTCACAATTTATTCATTATATGCTTGGAGTGATTTAGTTTTAGGAACTCCAGCTTCAGAGCATGGTACTGACTATGATAATTTGATGGGTATTTCAATGGCATTGATTTTCTTTGTGCAAACTTTTACCCAGTTTTTATTGCATTACTTTGCTTTCAAATATAGAGGTAAAGAAGGTCAAAAAGCATTGTATTTTGCAGATAATAATAAATTAGAAGCTATTTGGACTATTATTCCAGTAATCGTATTAGCTGGTTTAATTATGTATGGTCTATATACTTGGAATAATATTATGTTTGTTGATGAAGAGGACAAACAAGATGCTATAGTTATTGAGTTATATGCTAAGCAGTTTGGTTGGGAAGCTAGATATGCAGGTGAAGACAAAACTTTAGGTAAAGCTAATGTTAGGTTAATTGAGGGTATTAATACTTTAGGTGTTGATTTAGCTGATCCAGCTGCTCAAGATGATAAAGTAGTTACTGAATTACATTTGCCTGTAGGTAAAAAAGTAATTTTCAAAATGCGTTCTCAAGACGTATTACACTCAGCTTATATGCCTCACTTCAGAGCGCAAATGAATTGTGTGCCAGGTATGATTACTCAATTTTCATTCACTCCAACGGTTACTACTGCAGACATGAGAACTGATGCAGCAATAGTTACTAAAGTGGATAAAATTAATAAGATTAGAACTAAAAATAGTGCTAAAATTGTTGCTGAAGGTGGAGCGGCTTTAGATCCTTACACATTTGATTATTTGTTGTTATGTAACAAAATATGTGGATCTTCTCACTACAACATGCAAATGAAAATTGTTGTCGATACACCAGAAGAGTTTAAAACATGGTTGTCAGACAAACCAACTTTGGCTCAACAATGGAAAGAGGCTAATGCTCCTAAACCTGTTGAAACAGCAGTTGCTCCAGCAGTCGATTCTACAAAAGTTGTAGCTCAAGTTATTAAATAAGAATTTTTATATCACATATAATAGAATTAATATGTCACACGAACACGGTCATCATAAAGAAACATTCATTACTAAATATATTTTTAGTATTGACCATAAAATGATAGCAAAACAATACCTAATTTCAGGTTTATTAATGGGTATTGTTGGGGTTGTTTTATCTTTATTCTTCCGTATGCAAATCGCATGGCCAGAAGAATCGTTTGAAATTTTCAAAGTTTTCTTAGGAGATAATTTTGCACCAGATGGTGTAATGCGTAATGATATTTACCTTGCATTGGTAACTATTCACGGAACAATCATGGTATTTTTTGTACTAACTGCAGGTTTGAGTGGTACATTTAGTAACTTATTAATTCCATTACAAATTGGAGCTAGAGATATGGCTTCTGGATTCATGAACATGCTTTCTTTCTGGATGTTCTTCGTTTCTTGTATCATAATGATTTCTTCTTTGTTTATTGAATCTGGACCAGCATCAGCAGGATGGACAATTTATCCTCCTTTAAGTGCTTTACCTCAGGCTATTCCTGGTTCTGGATTAGGTATGACTTTATGGTTGGCGTCAATGGCTATTTTCATTGCATCTTCTTTAATGGGATCTTTGAACTATGTTGTAACCGTAATCAACTTAAGAACAAAAGGAATGACAATGACAAGATTGCCATTAACTGTATGGGCTTTCTTCGTAACAGCTATTATTGGTATTGTATCTTTCCCAGTTTTATTTTCTGCGGCATTATTATTAATCTTCGATAGAAGTTTTGGAACATCATTCTTCTTATCAGATATTTTCATTCAAGGTGAAGTTTTACATTACCAAGGAGGTTCTCCAGTATTATTCGAGCACTTATTTTGGTTCTTAGGTCACCCTGAAGTTTACATTGTATTATTACCTGCTTTAGGTATTACTTCTGAAATTATTGCTACAAACTCTAGAAAACCAATTTTTGGTTACCGTGCGATGATTGCTTCTATTTTAGCAATTGCATTTTTATCAACTATTGTTTGGGGTCACCACATGTTCGTATCTGGTATGAATCCTTTCTTAGGTTCAGTATTTACATTTACAACATTATTAATTGCAATTCCATCTGCTGTAAAAGCGTTCAACTACATTACAACACTTTGGAAAGGTAATTTACAATTAAATCCTGCAATGTTATTCTCTATTGGATTAGTATCTACATTTATCACTGGAGGTTTAACAGGTATTATTTTAGGAGATTCAACTTTAGATATTAACGTTCACGATACATATTTTGTGGTTGCTCACTTCCACTTAGTAATGGGTATCTCTGCACTTTACGGATTCTTTGCTGGTGTTTACCACTGGTTCCCTAAAATGTTTGGTAGAATGATGAACAAAAATTTAGGTTACGTTCACTTTTGGGTAACTGCTGTTTGTGCTTACGGAGTTTTCTTCCCAATGCACTTTATTGGAATGGCTGGTTTACCAAGACGTTACTATACTAACTCAGCATTCCCATTATTTGATGAATTAGCAGATGTGAATGTTTTAATTACAATCTTTGCTATTGTAGGTGCTGCGTTCCAAATCGTCTTCTTCTGGAACTTCTTCTATAGTATTTTCTATGGTAAGAAAGCAACTCAAAATCCATGGAAATCAAATACTTTAGAATGGACTACTCCAGTTGAACATTTACATGGAAACTGGCCAGGTGAAATTCCTGAAGTACATAGATGGCCATATGATTATAGCAAACCAGGTCACGATGATGACTTTGTGCCTCAAGTGGTTCCAATGAAAGAAGGAGAAGAAGTTTTACACCATTAAGATTTTTTCTACAATATATAAACCTCTCCTATTGGAGAGGTTTTTGTTTTATAACTTTACTTATCTTTGCTTTTATGAACGATAATTTGAATCCCAATAAAGAATCCTATTCTCCGCAAGATATTGATACCGAAAAGCGTTGCGTCCATTAAGCTTTGATGATTTTTCTGGTCAAGAGCAAGTATTGGAAAACTTAATTGTTTTTGTTCAAGCTGCTAATTTGAGAAAAGAAGCTTTAGACCACACGTTGTTTCATGGACCTCCAGGATTAGGAAAAACTACATTGGCTAATATTTTAGCAAATGAATTAGGAGTAGGAATCAAAATTACTTCTGGTCCAGTTTTGGATAAGCCCGGTGATTTAGCAGGGTTATTAACAAATCTTGAAGAAAGAGATGTGTTATTTATTGATGAAATTCATCGTTTAAGTCCGATTGTCGAAGAATACTTGTATTCAGCTATGGAGGATTTTAAAATAGACATCATGATAGAATCGGGTCCAAATGCAAGAACGGTTCAAATCAATTTGAATCCTTTTACTCTAGTTGGAGCTACCACTCGTTCAGGATTATTAACAGCACCAATGCGTGCTCGTTTTGGAATTCAAAGTCGTTTACAATATTACAACACCGAATTGTTAACCACCATTGTTCAACGTAGTTCATCCATTTTAAAGATGCCAATTACGATGGAAGCTGCAATAGAAATTGCTGGTAGAAGCAGAGGAACACCTCGAATCGCAAACGCATTATTACGTCGTGTTAGAGATTTTGCTCAAATTAAAGGAAACGGAAAAATCGATATTGAAATTGCAAAATTCGCACTAAAAGCGTTAAATGTAGATGCTCATGGATTAGACGAAATGGATAATAAAATTCTATTGACCATAATCGAAAAATTCAAAGGAGGTCCTGTTGGATTAACAACATTAGCAACCGCAGTTTCTGAAAGTGGTGAAACTATTGAGGAAGTATATGAGCCTTTTTTAATACAAGAAGGTTTTATCATGCGTACACCTCGTGGAAGAGAGGTAACGGAGAAAGCATATAAACATCTAGGGAAAATTAAAAACAATATTCAAGGAGGCTTGTTTTAAGAGCTGGAAGATGGATGCTTGAAGTTGGAAGTTTTGTTTTAAAAGATATTTTATGAGTTTTAAGTTTGAAAAATTAATTATTTGGCAATTAGCAATGGATTTTGGAGAAGAAATTAATACTATAGCTAATTCTTTTCCTCAAACTGAACGTTTTAATTTGTCTTCTCAAATTTTAAGAGCTGTTGATTCAATCGCATTAAATATTTCTGAAGGTTCTGTTGAACAAACTATTCCTGAATTTAAGAGATTTTTGAATTATTTAATTCGATCTATAGCTGAAGTTGTAATTTGTTTGCATAAAGCAAAAAGGAGAAATTATATAAATCAAGAACAATTTGATTATTTGTATTCTAAATCATTTGAATTGATGAATAGACTAATTGGTTGGATTATTGGAATTGCAAATATTTCAAGCTTTTAGTAGTGGCTACCCACTTTGCTACCCACAAAATTTTAGACATAAAAAAACACCTTCCATTTGATTTGAAAGGTGTTTTTGGGATTTGAATGGTGGTCCAACTAGGATTCGAACCTAGGACCCCCTGCTTGTAAGGCAGGTGCTCTGAACCAGCTGAGCTATAAGACCATTCCGTTGAATTGGTCTGCAAAGATGGTAGATCTTTTTATTTTGTGCAAGTCTGACAGGAAAAAAATCTTGGATTTTTTTGATTTTTTTACGCCTCCTTTGATTATCTGCTTGAATTACAACATCTTTGCAAGAAAAAAATATGAGTTCCATTTTTACCCTTGATGCCATCATCAGCCTAATCACCTTAACTTTCCTGGAAATTGTCCTGGGAATCGATAACATCATCTTCATCTCCATTGCCTCTTCTAAACTGCATGCCCATGAACGGGGAAAAGCGCGCAACATCGGACTCATGTTGGCCATGTTCTTTCGCATCATCCTGCTTTTTGGCATCTCCTTCCTTATTTCCTTGCAACAGCCTTTTGTGCACCTGGATTTTGAATTTGTAAAAGCCGCTCCGTCCGGACAAGCCATTATCTTGTTATCGTGACTGGGAAAC
>OGVJ01000083.1_pt1 | contig 10147 bp, 7 predicted proteins | sample 1575741 | NCBI WGS metagenome assembly OGVJ01 (sample SAMN07581528, study PRJEB24739) | freshwater metagenome | place: Singapore | collected 2015-01 | reverse complement strand
GTTTCCCAGTCACGATACTGCCACTGAATGTAAGTCGCTGACCCATTATACAAAAGGTACGCAGTCACCCTTGCGGGCTCCTACTTTTTGTAAGCATGCGGTTTCAGGATCTATTTCTCAAGAAGAATACGATATTGCAAGTGCTGAATATCGAAGTCTTAAAGCTCAAACCCAATTGATTCAAGCGCAAATTGCAAAAACAACTATAAGAGCGCCTTTTTCTGGAAAAATTGGTTTACGTAACATTTCTCCTGGAACTTATGTAACTCCTACTACCCTAATCACCAAACTAGTTAGTGCGAATCAAGTAAAAATTAGTTTCTCTATTCCTGAAAAATATGCTTCGGAAGTAGAAAACAATACTAATATCCAATTCACGATTCCAAATAATACTGAAAAATTTACAGCTAAAATTTACGCCATCGAACCTGAAATTGAAACTTCTACTCGAACTTTAAAAAACAGAGCCATTGCAGAAAATCCAGATGGGAAATTATTAGCAGGAACATTTGCAACTGTTGAACTTCCGCTTAAAAACATTAAAGGAGCCATAAGCATACCTTCTGAAGCTGTTGTTCCGGTTCAAGATGGAAGAGTAGTATATATTGCAAATAACGGCAAAGCCAAAGAAGTAAAAATAGAAACCATAGCTAGAACAGATAAAGACGTAATCGTTACGCAAGGCGTTAAATCAGGAGATACAATTTTAACTTCTGGCGTAATGGCTTTAAAAGACGAAGCTGATATCAAAGTAAAAGTAAAATAAGCTTTTCTAAATTCTAATTTCAAACTTCTAAATTTAAAATGAGTTTATCTACCTTAAGCATAAAAAGACCTGTATTTACGATAGTAATCAATCTATTGATTATTCTCTTTGGTATTTTGGGTTACAGTTATTTGGGCGTTCGTGAATTTCCTTCAATCGATCCCGCGCAAATTAATGTTCGAACGAATTACACGGGTGCCAATGCCGAAATTATCGAATCACAAATCACCGAACCGCTTGAAAAAGCTATTAATTCGATTGATGGAATTCGAAACATTACTTCTTCTAGTAACCAAGGTTCGAGCAACATTACCATCGAATTTAAACTAGAAAAAAACTTAGAAGAAGCCGCTAACGATGTGCGTGACAAAGTATCGCAAGCAGTAAGAAGTTTACCGCAAGATATCGATGCGCCACCTGTAGTAGCCAAAGCCGATGCCGATTCAGATGCAATTATTTCGATGACGGTTCAAAGCCAAACTAGAAATGCACTAGAGCTAAGCGACTATGCTGAAAATGTGATTTCAGAAAGAATCCAAACGATTCCTGGTGTGAGTAGCGTTCAAATATGGGGACAAAAGCGATTTGCTATGCGCATTTGGATGGACCCTATTAAATTAAACGCCTATGGAATTACGGTTGCCGATGTTCGAAAAGCTTTGGACCAACAAAATGTGGAATTGCCTTCTGGAAAACTAACCGGTTCAAATACCGAATTAATGGTAAAAACCCTTGGAAATTTAGCTACCGAGAAAGAATTCAACGACATCATTATTGTTGCCAATGCTGAAAAAACAGTGCGCTTGAGCGATATCGGTTATGCTGTTTTAGCAGCCGAAAACTTAGAAACCAAATTCACCGAGTCTGGGAATCCTATGGTTGCTGTAGCGGTTATTCCACAGCCTGGAACGAACTATTTAGAAATTGCTGACCAATTTTATAAAGAAGTTGATAAACTTAAAAAAGATTTGCCAAGCGACATCAAACTAGATATTGCTTTAGACAACACATTGTTCATCAAAAAATCAGTGGTTGAGGTAGCCGAAACATTAGCTATTTCCATAATTTTAGTAATACTCATTATTTTTTTATTTTTTAGAGATTGGTCTATTGCATTCCGACCTTTAATTGACATACCTGTTTCTTTGATTGCTACCTTTTTCATCATGTATTTATGTGGCTTTTCCATCAATGTTCTAACACTTTTGGCTATCGTTTTAGCTACTGGATTAGTAGTAGATGACGGAATTGTAGTAACCGAAAACATCTTCAAAAAAGTCGAAGAAGGCATGTCGCCTATAGAAGCTGCCATCAAAGGTTCTAATGAAATTTTCTTTGCTGTAATTTCGATTTCAGTAACGTTAGCTGCCGTTTTCTTACCGATTATTTTCTTAGAAGGATTTGTGGGACGATTGCTTAGAGAGTTCGGTGTCGTCATTGGTGCCGCCGTATTAATTTCCGCCTTTGTATCCTTGACTTTAACACCAATGTTAAATGCGTATTTAATGAAAGGTGGCGAACAAAAGAAAACCAAATTTTATGAAGCTACAGAACCTTTCTTCGTAAGTTTAAATACAGGATATGCCAATGCATTAACTAATTTCTTAAAAAGAAAATGGTTGAGTTTCCCAATTATCGGAGTTTGTATTGGACTAATTGTATTGTTCTTTGCAATATTACCCAAAGAAACCGCTCCTTATGACGATCGTAGTTTAGGGATTGTGAGTGTCACTACTCCCGAAGGAGCTACTTATGAATATACCGACAAGTTCATGGATGATTTGTCTGACTTAATTAACGATTCCATCCCAGAGAAAAAAGTAGCATTAGTGATTACTTCGCCTGGGTTTTTATCTTCTTCTGTCAATTCAGGAAGGGTTCGTTTGGCTTTAGTAGACCCAAGTGAAAGAGAGAAATCGCAAAAAGAAATTGTAGACGATTTAACCAAATGGACAAAGAAATACCCACAAGCAAAAGTTAATGTATCAGAACAACCTACCATTTCTGTAAACAGACGTGGTGGCTTACCAATTCAGTACATTATTCAAGCGCCCAACTTTGAAAAGCTTAGAGAAGAGATTCCACAATTCATGGAAGAAGCTAGTAAAAACGAAACCTTCTCTAATGTGGATGTGAATTTAAAATTCAACAAGCCAGAAATCAACGTAACCATTAACCGTGAAAAAGCAGAAAGTTTAGGGGTTTCAGTATTAGATGTGGCACAAACATTACAATTGTCGTTAAGTGGACAACGCTTTGGGTATTTCATGCAAAATGGAAAACAATACCAAGTCATTGACAATTTGACGAAAAAGACCGTGATGCGCCATTGGATTTAACCTCTATGTTTGTCAAAAATAAAGCGGGCGAATTAATCCAATTAGATAACGTAGTTGAGGTGGAAGAACAAAGCAACCCACCACAGTTATTCCACAACAATCGCTATATGTCGGCTACGGTTTCAGCAGGTTTAGCACCAGGAAAAAGTATGATTGACGGCATCAATGCTATGAATGAAATCAAAGAAAAAGTATTAGACGATTCTTTCACAACCGATCTAGGAGGCGAATCTAGAGACTTTATGGAAAGTAGTTCCAATACTTCTTTTGCCTTCGGATTAGCGTTATTGCTAATTTACCTGATTTTAGCCGCGCAATTTGAAAGTTTTATTGACCCGTTCATTATCATCTTAACGGTACCTATGGCGGTAGCTGGAGCTTTATTCTCGTTGTGGTTATTTGGGCAAACTTGGAATATCTTTAGTCAAATTGGAACCGTCATGCTAATTGGATTGGTAACCAAAAACGGAATTCTGATAGTCGAATTCGCCAACCAACTCCGCGAACAAGGAAAATCAAAATACGATGCCATATTAGAAGCTTCAGAAGCGCGTTTGCGTCCTATCTTGATGACGAGCTTAGCCATTGCTTTAGGTGCTTTACCGATTGCTTTATCGCTTGGAGCGGCTTCTGCTAGTAGAATGGGAATGGGTGTTGTAATTGTGGGAGGTACTTTGTTTTCGTTAATCTTAACCTTGTTTGTCATCCCTGCCATTTATTTAATGTGGTCAAAAGCTAAAAAACACAGACCCGAATTTGATAATTTAGACGCTTTAGAGAAATAAACTATGCGAAATTTATATAACATACTATTCTTTTTTACAATTGGATTTGTTTCACATGCACAAGAAGTACTTACGCTTGAAGATGCTGTAAAAATAGCTTTAGAAAACAATTACGACATCAAAATTGCACAAAACAATGCTAAGATTGATGCCACAAACAACAGCCTTGCTAATGCTGGCATGTTACCAACTTTAACGGCTAATTTAACCAACAATAACAGCCAATTAAACACCAAACAAACACAAGGCGATGGCACCGTAAGGGAATTGGATGGTGCTAAAAATATGAGCTTAACGTATGGTGTTGGTTTAGACTGGACCATCTTTGACGGGATGCGCATGTTTGCCAAAAAAGAACAACTCGAAATATTAGAACAACAAGGCAAAGCCGAATTACAAGCTGCTATGCTAACCAAAATCAGTGAGGTGTACCTGACCTATTTTGACCTAGTACAACAACAGCAAGTTATTGCTTCAATTGATACCGCTATCGTAATTTCTAACCAACGCTTGACTACCGCACAAAATCGCTTTACAATTGGTAAAGCGTCCAAATTAGAAGTATTAAATGCACAAGTTGACCTGAATAGCGATAAAAGTTTGTTGTTAAAACAAAAAGAACTATTTCGTACCACACAAATCAAATTGAATGCGTTACTCATTCGCGATGTATTGACTGATTTTAAAGTAGCCCAAGAAATTACTTTGGAACAAAATATAGTATTTGAAGATATAAAAGCAACAGCCCAAAAGCAAAACCCACAATTACAAGCACAAATACTTTCCAAAAAAGTAGCCGATTTAAACCTCAAGCAAGTCAAAGGCAACCGCTACCCAACAGTGCGTTTAACCTCTGGCTATAATTTCACCCGTTCGGAAGCTTCTTTAGGTTTTATTACCCAATCATCAGGGCAAGGTTTTGTATATGGTGTTACCGCTTCTGTGCCCATTTTTAATGGCTTTTTACAACACAAAAACGAAAAAGCAGCCCAATACCAAGTGGAAAACGCTGGTTTCCTTTTAGAACAACAAAAACTCGATTTAGAAACCCAATTGGCCACACTATACGCCAGTTATCAAACCAATTTAGCGCTTGTACAAGTAGAAGAAAAAAACCTAGAAATTGCCAAGCAAAACCTAGACATCACCCTTGCTAAATTCAAAATTGGCACCATAACCACCATTGAATTCAGAACCGCACAACAAAACTTTGTAGAAGCCTCCGTTCGCTATTCCAATGCACAATATGTAACCAAACTATCCGAAATCAACCTAAAAGAATTAGCCGGCACTTTAAAATTAAATTAATACAATTAGCTTTGTTGAAATGTTTAATTGTTGAATTGTAAAATCGAATAAACAAAATCCACAATTCAACATTTAAACAACTAAACAATTTAACATTTAAACAGTTTAACAATTAAACATTTAAACAATTATCAATAAATGGTACAATACAACCCAAAAGACTGGATTACATTTATCTTTCGTTTTCACGAATCAGACACGTTTCGTCAATTGATTCCGATGATGATTTTTATTGGTTTATATTCCTTAGGCATTGCTTATTTGGAATTAGAATATTGGAATCTTTCCGAAAAAAGCTATGTGAAGAACCTACCCATGATGCACACTACTGTAGGATTTGTGCTTTCGTTGTTATTGGCATACCGTACCAATACTGCCTATGACCGTTGGTGGGAAGGTAGAAAACAATGGGGTGCCTTAGTGAATAACAGCCGTAACTTAGCCATTAAATTAGCCGCTTATTTAAAAGACGAACACGACAGAACCTACTTTCGAAAAGTGATTCCTGCCTATGCCTCGGTACTTTCCAAACATTTATTAAACGAAGAAGTAAGCAAAATGCTATTTGAAGGACTTGATTTAGAAATCGACCAACACAAACACCGTCCCAATCAAGTAGGAAAAATGCTCTTTCAAAAAGCCAACGACTTGTACCAATCTGGAAAAATAACGGGCGATCAATTCTATATCATCAATGCCGAATTGCAATCTTTTACCGACATCTGTGGGGCTTGCGAACGTATTAAAAACACGCCTATTCCCTACTCTTACAGTTCCTTCATCAAGAAGTTCATTTTCTTTTTTGTCATGACACTTCCATTCGGATTTGTATTCAATTTAGGCTATTATGTTATTCCTGTAGTTGTCTTTATTTTCTATGTCCTTGCCAGTTTAGAACTCATCGCAGAAGAAATCGAAGACCCATTCGGAAACGACGCCAACGACTTACCCATGACAAAAATTGCTACCAATATTAAAAAACACGTGGAGGAGATTTTGTAATAAAAAATTGATTTAGATGGTGGCTTCGAGATCCTCAGCCACCATCTAGACTTTCACAATAATCAATTTCCATTTGAACTATTGTAACCGTTGCCTGAGGCACTCGAAGGCAAAAGGTCTATTCGTTGCCTGATTGGTTACTGAGCTTGTCGATGTATCGAAGGCAAAAGTTAAATCCGTACAATATTGGTGGCTGAGGCTCTCGAAGCCACCAATAACATTATTCTTCCAAATCTCTATAAGCTTTTGCTAAAACAGGTAACAAATCATTTTTTCCTTCTATCAAAGCTTCTTTCTTTTTTCTACTCCAACCTTGCACTTGTTTTTCACGATAAAAAGCGTCATCAATTCTCTGATACTCTTCATAATACAACAGACTCACGGGTAACCTCTTTTTGGTATGATTTGCGCCTTCACCATTTTGATGTTGTACCAATCTTCGTTCTAAATCAATTGTACTTCCTGTATAATAACTCCCGTCAGCACAGAGCAATATGTACATATATCCTTTCATACTTTATTTATTAATAATGGTGGCTTCGAGAGCCTCAGCCACCATCTAAATCAATTTCCATTTGAACTACTGTAACCGTTGCCTGATTGGTTACTGAGCTTGTCGATGTATCGAAGGCAAAAGGTGATTACTACAATCTCCCCCTAATTCCAAGTTACTGGATATTCCATGTAATCCAAGAAACCATTGGTTTCATAGAGTATCGAATAGCCTTGCTTGGTCAAAATATAATGGCACACTTTTATTTCATTATTTCTTTTGGGGAATGTTAATAGCGCTGGGCATAACTTTGCTTTGGGTACTTTCTGCACTACCAATTCATAGTCTTTATCAATTTTCTTTTTTGTAAAAAGACCTAGAGAAGCGTCATTCACAAATCGAGCAATTTTTATATCCTGTAAGGCATACGTATCTATTTTATAGGGAATACCCTCATACTCCGCACAATTTGCATTCATTGTCGTACTAATCGAAATACTATCGGTTGTAATGTTCTTAATTACACCACTGCGGTACCGTTTACCATTGGCAAACTCCAAATCATAAATAGCTTCCATACGAATTACAAAACCGGCGTTACCTACACCCCAACTTGTAGCATAATCCAACGTTTTTCCTTTCTTTTGCACTAGCAAAACATTCCCCTCTTCATAACGGCAATCATAATGTTTTCGGTAAGCGGCTTCGCCTGGAATTGTATCACTTTGCGCATACACACCACAACCCCATAGCAACACAAAAATTAAAACTACTTTTTTCATAAATATAAAATTACTGAACATTAACGATCAATGCAATATAAACCACATCCAAAACTTCTACATCTCCAATGGATTAAAAGATAAGAATTGAATTTCAAATATAACAGAAAAAATATATAAACGCTACCAAACAAACCGAAAACTAATACCCCAAACAAGAGAATACTAAAGGGGTTTTCTAAAAATGGTTAATCGTCATAAATACAACTCAAAAGTTAAAATTCATGAGAATAGATTGCAAAACAAAATCTAACCTACCAATTTAGTATATTTGAAAAACAATTGCAACGAACTAAAAACATGGTTAAAAGATTTACACTTATTTTGTTGATGCTACTTGTCAAAGGTATAGCGCAAGAGAACAACAAAAATAACGACTTAGTAGAATGGATTAATCCTTTAATGGGAACCGATAGCAATTATGAACTAAGCAACGGAAACACCTATCCTTCTATTGCCTTACCTTGGGGCATGAACGCTTGGACACCACAAACAGGAAACAACGGAAACGGCTGGCAATATACTTATGACGCTACTAAAATTAGAGGCTTCAAACAAACCCACCAACCTTCGCCTTGGATGAACGATTATGGGATGTTTTCCTTAATGCCAATGGTGCAAAAAGAAACAGTTGACGAAGAACAACGCGCCAGTTGGTTCAGCCATAAAACAGAAATCGCAAAACCCTATTATTACAGCGTTTATTTAGCCGATTACGACATCACTACAGAAATTACACCTACAGAAAGAGCAGCTGCCTTTCAATTTACCTTTCCTAAAACAGACAACGGATATATCGTAATAGACGCTTTCGACAGAGGTTCTTATCTCAAAATCATTCCATCCGAAAACAAAATCATCGGATACAGCACCAAATATGCCAGAGGCAAACTCAACGACTTTAAAAATTATTTCGTAATTGTTTTTGATAAAGCATTTGATCCAAGTTCACTATGGAGCGATGCCACAAAAATGAATGAATTAGAACTTTCTGGAGCTCATATATCAGGATTAATTCATTTCAAAAATCTAAAAAAAGGAGAGAAAATTTCGGCAAAAGTAGCCTCTTCGTTCATCAGTTGGGAACAAGCCGAAATCAATTTAAAAGAAATTGGTTCCGATAATTTTGAAACCGTCAAACAAAAAGCTAAGAAAATCTGGAATCAGACCCTAAGCAAAATTCAAGTAGAAGGAGGAACTCAAGATCAAATGCGAACCTTCTACTCTACTTTATACCGCACCGTATTTTTTCCAATGAAAATGTACGAAATCAACGCACAAGGGCAACCTATTCATTACAGTCCCTATTTAGGAACTGTAAAGCCGGGATATCGCTTTGCCGGTACTGGTTTTTGGGATACCTTTCGTGCTTTATACCCTTTGTTAAACTTAGCCTATCCAAGTATCAATAAAGAAATGCAGCAAGGCTTGGTAAATGATTACCTAGAAGGCGGTTGGTTACCCGAATGGAGCAGTCCATCCTATAGCGATATTATGATTGGAAACAACTCGGCCTCAGTTGTAGCAGATGCCTACATAAAAGGCGTAAAAATAGACCAAATTGACACATTATACGAAGCGCTATTACATGGCGCTAATAACGAAGGACCACAAGCAACGGGTAGAAAAGGCGTTGAGTTTTACAACAAATTAGGCTACGTTCCCTATGATGTGAATATCAATGAAAACGCAGCAAGAACCTTAGAATATGCCTATGACGATTTCGCAATTTATCAATTAGCCAAAGCCTTAAACAAACCGCAAGCCGACATCGATTTGTACAAGTCACGAGCACTGAATTATAAAAATGTATTCGATTCGGAAACAAAATTAATGCGAGGCCGAAATAAAGATGGTAGTTTTCAATCGCCTTTTAATCCTTTAAAATGGGGCGATGCATTCACAGAAGGCAACAGCTGGCACTACAGTTGGAGCGTGTTTCATGATATTGACGGTTTAGCACAAGCGATGGGCGGATACAAAGAGTTTACGGCAAAATTAGATGCGGTATTTACCATGCCTCCTCATTTTGATGACAGCTACTACGGCCAAACCATTCATGAAATCAGAGAAATGCAAATTACCAATATGGGGCAATATGCACATGGCAATCAACCTATTCAACACATGATTTACCTATACAATTATGCAGGCCAACCGTGGAAAACACAATATTGGATAAGAGAAGTGATGGCAAAACTCTACCAACCTACTCCAGATGGCTATTGTGGCGACGAAGATAACGGACAAACCTCCGCTTGGTATGTGTTTTCGGCATTAGGGTTTTATCCTGTTTGTCCTGCAACCAATCAATATGTATTGGGCACACCTTTATTTAAAAAAGTGACCATACATTTAGAAAACGGAAAACAATTTATAATTGCCGCACCTAACAACAGCGCAGCTAACAAATACATCCAAAACTGCACACTAAATAAAAAAGAACATCCTTTCAATTGGATCAGTCATGAAGCGATTCTAAATGGAGGAACCTTACAATTTGAAATGGCTCCAACACCAAATACAACTCGAGGTACACAACCCGAATATTTCCCTTTTTCAATGTCAACAAGTAAATAATGAAAAAATACTTCACCCTTTTTATTGCAGTACTTTCGTTAAGTGTAAGTGCTCAAAAAAAAATAAAAATCTAGGTATCGTGACTGGGAAAC
>OGVJ01000082.1_pt1 | contig 10157 bp, 8 predicted proteins | sample 1575741 | NCBI WGS metagenome assembly OGVJ01 (sample SAMN07581528, study PRJEB24739) | freshwater metagenome | place: Singapore | collected 2015-01 | reverse complement strand
AACGTTCTGCCGGAGTTGGATTACGTGTATTCATGCCTGCTTTTGGTTTATTAGGTATAGATTTTGCGCATCGATAGTAGTAGTAGTTGGGCCTTTGTACGGAAGACTTGTATTTTTGAAAACTAAAGTTTTAGTTGGTGTAAATCTAAACTTCAAATCACCAACAGCCAAAGGAACAGAGTATTTCGAATCTGTTGCAAATGGCATAGATTTTCCTCCTACGCTTGCTCCAAAGTTAAGTTCTGGTATAGGAGAACCTTCGAAGGCATAGTCAGCAGCTGTTCCAGTGCTTACATATACATTTGTTGAGCCCGGTTGTTTTGTGGTCTGAACGCTTTCTTTGAGTTTTACATTTGGCTTAACTACAGTTTCAAAGAAGTGCTGTTCAACTTCGTCTGGAGTTTTATCTTCCAAATCGTAAGTATCAATGTACTGGGCAGCCAATGCTGGATTCTGTAAAAGAATACTAGGAATTTGTTTTGCTGTAAGAGTAGGTTCAATAGCAACTCCATCAGGACCAACCATCTTTCTTACCTCTCCCGCAGCAGCATCATCAAGAGGTAAACCCTTAATATATGGTTGAATTTTTGTTTTTGTATACGGATCAAAAACTTCTTTTCCTCTACCAATAACAACAGAGTTTCCTGCTATCAAATCTTTTACTGCTTTGTTAATGTCATAAGCATCGAACGATTGAGTCATTACATTTCCTTGATTATCGTAATCGAAGAAAGCATTACGTTTGATTCCGTTTTCGTTCATTGCGTTTATGTAATCTGCGCTTGTTGCAGAGTTAAGCATGAGACCAGCAGCTTGTCTTACGTTTTTGGGAACATACTTATTTCCAGCAGCAGCATCTCTAACAGTCTTTTCCAAACCGTTATATCCAGCACTTCTGCTTTTTGCCATGTTCAAGTCAGCTTGATAATTCGTAAGTTCTTGATAAAACCCACTCATGTCATCTTGACCAACATACTGTCTTGCTCTGTCAATAAATTCAGCAGTACGGATTCTCATCGGCTCTACCTCAAGTCTGTGTAAATTTTCTCCTGCTTTTACAGTAACATTTTTAATAATATCATCCAACTTATCTTGCTTTGCTTTTTCTTGCTGAGCCCTAAGTTGTTGACTATATTTATACAAAGAGGTGTACTCTCTGGGTGTTGCTGTTAATCCTATTGAAGAACCAAGTCCTCCGAGTGTTCCGTCTGCCATTATTTATTAAACAAAATTGAGTTTGGTGTATATCCTGAATTGAATTCTTTTGGGCTATAGATATTCAGGTTTGGTTTGCTTGGATAGAATCCGTATGGGTTTGGAGCCGCTCCTGGTTGAGCATAATCTGGAGAGTAGTATGCGTCTTGTGTTTTTACTGTCATTGCAGGAGTTCCGGCATCAAACCACTCATTCATTGTCATTGGTGTAGTTTCTCCGTAGTTTGTAATATTTCCTGCACTAACTCCACCTTGTGACTCACCTTGTCCTCCTCCTTTACCTCTTGTCATACCCATAAAGTTGACTGCACTTCCTAAATTCTCCCATCCTCTTGATATGGCTGCACCAGCCGCTGCGATTGCTCTGCGTTTATCATCTTTTGCTGTTCCAATGTCACGCATTGCGATATTAGTCAATGACTCAGCAGTAGAACCAAGACCACGAAGACCCATGTTTCTTTGTTGGATATCTGCTTCCATGATTGCTCGTTCTCCTTCATTTACATTGAGGCCCGCCAATCTTGAAAATACATTACTTCCTTGACGAGCAGTTTCTCTAAATTTTTGCTGAAGTCCTGTAATATTAGAACGAAATTTTTCACGCATCAAATCTTCCTGACCAGTAGAAATACCTGTGTCATAAAGTTTGCCGTATCTTGCTTTCTGTTGTTGGATTTCACCAGCGCCACTCATGAACGAGGGGTCAGCCATTTTTTTTGCTTTTGCTAGATTTCTATATCCGCCCACTAATTCGATTCCACCAAGAATAGCACTTCCTGCCATTGCTGCTGGATTTGATTCTTGTGCAACATCCGCTAAAGCTTTTGCGGTTACTGGATCTATTGCCATATTACAAAGTTAATGAATTTTTTTATTTTCTGTATAGTCTATGATTTGGTCTAAATTTGACCACATAATTTAGTAGTTTCTGAGTCGCCCCGCCCAAGAAGGTAAACTTAATCTTTAAGAATCTTCCCCATAAACGAGTAGTATCTCCACTGTTTACTCCTGTTCCTGTACTGTCATTTTTGATTGGTGCGTAGAAATAATCTTCAAGTTCTTCAAACTCAGCCTGTGTCAAGAATGATGTATGGTCTCGAGTTGAGAAGTCCAAACGATATGGAGTAGTTCCCGATACAACCTGAACTGCCTCAAAGTTTTTGCTCAAGTTCAAGTCGTAGTTTACTACGCTTGTGATATTTCCGTTGTTTGCTGTTCCGTAGTAGTTCATCTCATCTCCCTTGTCGTGAACATATACCAAGTTCTCATTTGTGGGTTTTGTTGAGTAGAAAGTATTCAAGAAAGGCATGTAGATGTTTGGATAGTAACTATGGAATGAAATAAATCCATTTTTCAATTCGTCATATACCAAAGTAAACAACGTAAAAAGTTCGGGATTAGTTGAAACACTCACTTGGTTCCAATAGGTAGTCCATAATGCTCCTACACCTGGCTCAAAATCGTCACTAGAGACAGTAAAATTACTTTTGGCTATGTAGACATAAGAAAGTCCAGACGATTGACGAGGAGCCCCAGGAGATGTGTTTTTAACCATATCTCCGATTACATATGTTCCACCATCAGGATATTCGATTGCTTTTGTTGTAACAGCCTTGAAAGTGATGATGAGTTCATTGAATTTATCGTTCCATACTCCGTGTACACCCTCCCCCCCTATGTGTTGGTATTTGCCTCTTAGGAAGTTTGCTTTTTGTTGTAAATAAGAAGAGAGGCCCCGGTCTGAAATTACAGAGATTCCATCTCCTCCGAAACGAACAAGTTTTCTCAACTGGTCATTGAACCAATACACGTTATCTTTTCCGTTTGGTGTACGACCTTTGATTACAGACCATTTCTTATCGCAGCCGATAGAGGTTAATTCAACTCCGGGGGCTCCAAGAATAGAACCTGCACCGATAACGATATCTGAGCCATTGGTTGAATTGATTGCTGTCGCATCGTTAAAGTACTGACGTTGAACGGAATTATTTTGGAACGTATAGAAGTTACCATTGATAATTTCGTGTGTGGAAATAGAACCGTATGTTTGGTCTAAGTCTGCATAGTCAATTGGTTTGAATATACGATAGTTATCTTGGGTAGAGTCGATTTGTTTTTTCTGAGACCAGAAAATTGTAGATGGTCGTTCTCCTGTATAATTTGAAGATGCATCAAAGCCAGTGTCAGTAATTGTACCGTCTTTTGCATTGTATCCCAAATCGTAGTTTCTTTGACCATCAATCTCGGGCCACTGTTCAAGAGTATTGAATAAACCTGCCCACAATGAACCCTTTTGTCCATTAAAGTTTGCGGTTGATACAAATACGTTTGCAACATAAGCATTTTTGTCTTCGTATTGGGGAAATACCCAACCGGCTCCAGTTGCAGATTCATCATAGTCGAGTCTATCGAACATCTGAATATTACCAACGTTTTGAGAATACATGGATGTGATATATCCAAATCCCCAACGATTACTTTTAAGAGATGTTCTTCTTATGTGAAGATGTGTTTTTTGGTTGAATACATCTCCACCAAACACAGATTCTACAAGTATTCCATTTTCTCCTTCAATCAAGTTTCTAATATGACCTGTTGATTGATAAATAGTTTCGTATTTATTTTTAGGATATTTTAAGTTGGCTCCTTTATTTCTAAAGATTTGCCCGTAATATCCACTAGAATTAGTAGCAACTCCTGCTGGTATTTTACCAACTTGAGTAAGTTTAGCATCCAATCTTAATACATGACAGGGAACATGATGTCCTATCACGTGGTCACCTGAACCAACGACTCCTTTAGCATTGTTATTTACTGGACGAGAACCATATGATGCAACTTCTTGTCCATATTCAAATCTTCTTCCTTCATCAATTCCAAACTCTACATATGCCTGATTTGCTGCTGTGTAGTATCCGTTGGTATCTTCATATTCTGAAGCATAATCTCCATTAGTAGATCCTTGAATTATTGTATTTGAATTTAATCTGTTTAGTACCAATAGTTTATCTGAAGCCAAGTAATCATATGTAGATACGTTATACATGTGATCAGCTGAATAAAAATAAGCAAAATTAGATTCATCAAAGTTTCCTATAGGATGTCTAAATGATGTACCTATGTTTGTAACAAAACTATTTGGGAACGTAGATAATGTTCCTGCACCCAAAATAAAATCTCTGGTGTAGGGCATAATTGTATTTGAATCCAATGACCATCTTGTTCCAGGAAGAATCAAACCAGTGGCCAATACTTCAGGAATACGTTCTGCTCTTGTAAATCTGAATGCAGAAATCAATTCAAATAAAAGTTTGCCTGTTCCTGCTACTGCATAATTAAGGTTGATATTACCAAACTTTGGATAATAAACATAAGTTTGAGTATTGTCTGAGTTTGTTAGGTTTGTTGTGATGTTATTTGCTGTTCTTCTTGTACCTACTACGTTTGTGGCAAGAGTATCAAAACGAATATCGTCTACCCAATATGCTTGGCTCCACTTTCCTGTATCTTTCCATTGAACCTGAATACCAAAACGATAAGTATCGTTCATCATGTATCCAGTACGGTTGTATGTATTTAAGGGGTCTAAGTTTTCTCCGTAGTTTATGCTTGTAAACGCCAAACTAGTAGATGTTGAAAATGGTATTACTTTTCCTATTGAATCGACAGATGTATATTCAAGAGAATGAGTTATAGCTGAGGCCCAAGCATCTAAATTGTAATCTACTTGGTCCTTTACGTTTGACAATGTCATTCTATTCGTATAGATTTTCATTGTCTGAACTCTTTCAAACTTGGTAGTAATTGAAAGAAGTTCTGCATTAGAAAGAGTTTGATTTAATTGACCTCTATTTGTGTGTTCAAGAGTAAGGTCAGTTACACTCTGTGCAATGGGTGCTCTTTCAAGAATCTTTGCAGAAAATCCACCACCTGCATATTCAATAGCCACAAACTCAAAGTATTTATAAATACCTGATGGAATATTCGATAATTGACAAGTAACTGATTTTGTAGTTTGGTCTCCAGCTGTATCTCCTGTAATCTCAGAAGGAATAGATGAACTTGCGCTATAAATATTAACAGGATTAGTTGCAAAAATAAAATCACTTGGAACCAAATCATCAGTCAAGAAACGACCCATATATCTTTTATTTCCTGCTGTGATTGAACCTCCACCTTCGTTTACTGAAGTAATGGTAATTACCGCAGAGGTATTGGGAAGAACAAATGAACTTTGGTTTTGAATATAATCCAAATCGTAATCTCCACCATACGCACGAAGAGCCATATCAGTTGCATATGCTCCTTTGATTTTTAAAGTACGTGGTTTATTGTAAGCGTTTGTCCAATAGAAGTTTACTTGGTCAACATTGACTCTTTCTACTTGAGCCTGAACTCTATAGTTTGGATCAAAGTCTAAAAGTTTACTTCTGAGTAATCTTGTGTAGGCGTATGTGTTTGCGCCTTCATTGTATGTGATTACACCAAGTTCTGAAATAGTATGAGTTGATGTATCAAAGATTCTATCGGTAACACTCCAAACAAACACATCACCTGAAAGTTCTTCGCTACCAATAACCTTAAATGATTTTACGCTATTGATGTATTCGGTGAGAAGTTGAATATCAAATAAGTCACCTACTTGCCACAACAAATATTCGTTGTCAGTCAATTGGTCAAGACTAACATCAAAATAGCCAGTAGTTGCTGAAGTAGTTGTTAGTGCAGTAAATTGAAATGGATTCGCTGGACTTGCAACAATACTGTTAAATAAACCAGTAGTGTTGTTCGTAAGTGCAGTATAGTAATTAGCAAGAGTAGTAAAAGATATACTAAGTGCCGCTGGACTAATTACATTGGTAGATGAGTTTTTGTAGTAAAGAGTTCCAGAAGCAGACCCTGCTGAAATATCAATAAATACGCGATAAACACGAGCAGTAACTGTAGTGTTTGGAATAGTTACACCAAGAGCGTTTCCCACAACAGGAACGATTGCTTGGTTCTCACTTCCAATCAGACTTCTGTGACGAATGTCATTAGCGTCCTCATAGTTACCTTCCCTCAAGTATTGAGAGTCGGTATCTTTGTCCATTATGCCGGTTGTGTTTAATCTTACGAATTGACTCATGTAAAGGCTTGTTTTTGTAATTGAAATTCTCGTTTGAAATCGTTTACAATATACGCAGGATATCTATCGAAATGTCTGCGTGTGTATTTCCAACAAACGTAAGATACCAACATACGCTCCCATTCATCTCTGAGTGCGATATCTCCTTCTTCGTCTACTGGTAGTCCTTTGTAGGTGAGGGTGAATTCAATTCCGTCTTCTACTTTGTAAGAAGAATCAAAGAGAATATAATTATCTTGAATGCAGTAGTCAATATCTTCACACCATGTGATTCCAGCCAAATCAACAAGACATGACATCTTCACAAAGTTATTAGGAAGTTTTATTCGTGAGTCCGCAGTCTCAACTTTTTCGCTGAACATCATCAATGCGTTTGCACTCTTGAATGTTCTTACAGCCTGATAAATCAATACCTTAAACCACAGAGCATTTTCTCCGTAGGATATTTGTAGTTCTTCTGAGGCCGCAGCTATTACATCTTCAATTTTCATCGTCTAGGTAATGTGTTTTGTGAATCTGAAACATAGTCTGGGGCTACACTTGTTATCTTTTTGAGCAAGTCAACAGATACCATTTCAACTACTTCGTTTTCGGTAACTGCATCCAAAGGATATTGGTCTGTATCTTTACGATAATTAGGAACAGCCGTTGGATTGTTGAAGATTGCTTTAATCAAAATCTTTCTCAGTCTGTGGTTTTTGTAAATGTTGATATCATATGAACCAGTAACGTTCACTACAAAATCCCAAACAATTTGTTTTTCTTTTTGATACAGAGAATGCATTGACAAGGCCGTGTAGTTAGAACGAACTCTGATAAAGGGTTTCATTCCACTTACATGTCCAACGTAAACAAATCCATCGTGTCTGTCATCCAAATGAATGATTGAAGGACATTCGAAAGTAACCATCTCACACTCTTCATCGTACTCCAACAAATCAGGATTGATAGCCTGAACAAAAGATTCATTGATTCTATCTCTCATTCCAGAGCGAACAAGATTAGAAAGAATCATTCCTCTTGCGCTGTGAATCTTGCTTTCAATAAACAAGTCATCAAGCCTAGACTCGTCTGTAGTAAAGCCTGACTCTAAATTACTTTTGATTTTGTCTACTATTTCCTTTAGAGTACTCACGGATTAATAGCGATTGTTTGTGCTACGTTTTGTTTCAGTTCGAAGTCTCTGACTTGTTCTGCATAGTTCATTACGCACTCATCAAGCAAGCGGTACAAGAACTTATCTGTATAAGCAGTAATAGTGGTTCCTGAAGAGGAAACGATATCGGTTGGTGTTTTCATGTAGTCAACAAGTACACTTGCTGGCTGGGGACTCAGATTAAACTGACGAGCAGGAGTGCCTGTCAATTCATATCTTGGAGATTCTTTCGTTGGGGTATGAAAGATGTCTTTCTTCCTATCACTAAACCTCGGAGAAGCATCAAACACTCTATACAAATATATACTACCAGTAGTATAAGGGATAGCAACAGTAAAAGTAGTAGATGTAACCCTTGTAACAGTATATTGTACAGAAGCGTACTCAATGATATCGCCCTTTCTAATAGTGTGTCCTGTTTTAGTAAACTTGCCATTGGCGTATGTAAATCCTGTAATTTGATCCTTGTAGATAAATTTCATTGAGAACAAGTGAGAGTACCCTGTCAAACTTGAAATAGCAAGTGCTCCAGCAGTAACAACAGATTGTTCTTTGACAATCATGCTCCACAACTCATCTGTTTCTTTTTGGGTAATCAAACCAGCATATAGCTTTTCAACCAAACGATAAATGGTCTCACGAATGAGTCGATCAGCCTTTGTTGTATCAATGTACGCAGAATAGGCTTTATCTATCTTTTGTTGTAATATCGTATAGAATTCTGCACCTGTCATCTATACAAATATAGCGAATTTTGTTATCAATCCCAAAGGTCCTTGTCCTTGCGAAGTTTCATGACTAGCTTTTCGTACTTATCAATCAAGTCCATCATTTCATATGCTGTGAACTTTTTTACTTCTTTAGACATCTTAACCATGTTCTCTGCTGTGCCTTCACCATACTTCTTATTTAGATTGATTCCAAATAAGTATTGTGCACCACTTAATCCTATATTACAGCCATAGCATTGTGGTTGGCAGTTCTGAGGCTCAAATCTTGTAGAATAATAACGTCTTGATTGGAAATGTCCATTCTGTATTTTACGCCAGTATTCTATTTTATCACAAGTAAAGCACTTTACGTTACCTTGACTATCTGAGTTGAGAAGACGAACGTATACAGAGAATACTCTATCTAACTTTTTAGTTAGTGTAGATATGGACTCTGCTTTCTTTTTCTTCTCTTTCTCCTTGCGGAGTTTTTGTTTTTCTTTTCGTTCTGAGGCCACACAACTCGCACATAACTTTCTGGTTTTGTTTGAGATAGCTTTTGTTTTACCACATCCTAAACACTGCTGTTTTAACGGCTTTGGTTCGGGGGCTCCCTTAACAGGAATCTTCTTTTCGCTTCTTCTTATCATAATTAACAAAAAGACCCCTTTCGGGGTCTCTTATTATTCAGTTTCAATCATTTCCGAAATCAGTGCGTCTTTCTTTCCTCGTCCTTGTTTTTTAATCTCCTTGTAGTTCTCATCGATAGTCTTGGGAATATCTGCAAGTTTATTAAAATCTTTAGATGGTTTGTAGTCATCTTGCTTTGCTGTTGGAGCAGTGTGCAACTTGTCTACTTCAGGAACAACGAAAGAGTAGAAGAACTCCTTGTCGGTTACGCACAAATCAACAACGTCTCTTTGGGTTGCACCAAGAGTACGTCCTGCTACACGATAGTATCCATCAGTGAAAGGAATAATACCAGCCAAGATTGCTTTGTTAGCATACACCTTAGCTTTGCGATCACTTTCAACACCTCTCATGTACAAATCAAATGATTCATGCTCTGTAACAGCCTTGCCCAACAGATTAGGACCAATCAAAGCAATAACCAAATCTTTGTGAGTCATTCCACGAGGATCTAATCCAAGTGCAAATGCCAACTCGTACTTTTCTTCAAAAGAAAGTTTCAAAGTTTCGATAGCGATATCTAAATTTCTATCGAGTTCAAAAATATCTTTTTCAACAACTTCGTGATGAATTACAATAGTAAACAAAGCGTTTACCAAGTTAGGATTAGTGCTTCCTACTGTTCTGCACAGAGGATGGTTTTTGTAGAAGTCAACAACAGCCAATTCTGATTTGATAGCATCATCATACTCATGTGTATGTACTTGACCATCAGAAATAAGCACATTGTGAATCTTTTCGTCTTCGTAGTCATTATCGGTGCAAACTCTCTTGCCACCATCTACGAGATACAAATTCTTTCTAGTTTTTTTGTCGTAGTAATTTCCGACAAGTGTAGCGTTGCCCTTAGGAACAGACGCTTGAATCAATAGTTTACGAATCATATTGCGAATATAGTTTATTTAATTTTAAAAAGAAAGGGGGAAGAAATAACTCCTCCCCCATATCTTATTGGTTGACTTACAAGTTGTAAGTAGCAGGACTAGTGAATGGAGCAGCGATAAATGCATCCATAGCAGTAATCCCTGTAGAACCAGCAGCAAAGTACAAAGTTACAGGAACGCTGTCAATACCAGGGGCAGTAACCTTAGGCTTAGACAATTGTGACTTGTAAACAGTGTAAAGAACGCCAGCAGTGGCACCGGGAACACCCAAAGCAGCCAAAGTTGCACCAACACCTACGGGGGCTGCGTAAACAGCAGTAGTGTTAACAACTGTGATCAAGCTACCACTCAAAGACGTTATCGTGACTGGGAAAC
>OGVJ01000080.1_pt1 | contig 10211 bp, 10 predicted proteins | sample 1575741 | NCBI WGS metagenome assembly OGVJ01 (sample SAMN07581528, study PRJEB24739) | freshwater metagenome | place: Singapore | collected 2015-01 | reverse complement strand
TGCTGGGTCAGTCAATCAGGGTATTCAGTTAGTTCAACAACAACGTCTATCCATGACATCTCGTTCGCTTAACTTAATCAAAGAATACCGCAATTATACGCTGAAAACCCACCTAAGAAGTACCAAGATATCTACCCAATTAATTTCGACCAAGATTATCAAGGCATTTTAAATGAATCGCTTCGAATTCTTCGTTTATGGATTTCTAAAGGTGTAAAAATATTTAGAGTAGATAATCCACACACTAAACCAGTTCATTTTTGGCAAGAGTTGCTTGCGATTATTTACAAAGAAAGCCCAGAAGTTATTTTCTTAGCGGAAGCCTTCACTAAACCTGCGATGATGCATGCGCTCGGTAAAGCAGGTTTTCAGCAGTCTTATACATATTTCACTTGGCGCACCAGTAAAGATGAATTAACAAATTATGGAAATGAAGTTGCGCATTGGACTAGCGCCTTTTTCAGACCAAATTTCTGGGTGAATACTCCAGATATCTTGCCGTATCACTTACAAAGTGGAAATCCGGCAATGTTTGCACTTCGAGCAGTACTCGCATCAACTTTAACTCCTTCTTGGGGAATGTATGCAGGTTATGAGCTTTATGAATCAAAGCCACTTGCCCAGGGCAAAGAAGAGTATTGGGAATCTGAAAAGTACCAAATTCGTAATCGAGATTGGGATGCGGCTGCTAAAAAAGGTTTAACTCTCGCGCCATTTATCGCTCAATTAAACAAGATCCGTAAAGAGAATATTGCCCTGCAACGCCTTCGCAATCTGAACTTTCATCATACTGATAGTGGCGCCATCATCGCCTACTCAAAACGTGAAGGAAATAATTTAATTTTAGTAGTAGTGAATTTAGATCCTACTTACGCGCAAGAGACCACTGTGCACTGGAATATGCAGGCGCTGGGAATTAATCAAGAACAATTTAAAGTTACTGATTTACTAGATGGAAATGTCCATCACTGGTCGGCTCACACCTTTGTGCGCTTGCAACCAAGTCGCCCAGTTGGAAAAGTTGCTCATATTGTTAAGGTAGAGCTCTGATGACCTCATTTTTAAATCCGCACTCATCTATAGGCGAAATTGACCTCCATCTTTTCAATGAAGGACGTCATGAAAAACTTTGGGAAACGCTCGGAGCTCAAGTAAAGCGCGATGACAAAGGAAATTTGATCGGAACTGCATTTAGCGTTTGGGCACCTAATGCATCAGCTGTTTCATTAATACATGACAATAACTTTTGGGATAAATCAACTAACCCAATGGTCAAGATTGGTAGCTCTGGAATTTGGGAAACCTTTCTGCCAGATGTTGGCCCAGGGCTAAAATATAAATTCGCAATCTGTTCTTCTTGGGGTCAATGGGTTGATCATGCAGATCCAATGGCTCGCCAATGTGAACATCCGCCAAGCACAGCATCTATCGTCAATGAATCCAATTACACCTGGAATGATCAAAAATGGATGCAAGCACGCAAATCTTTTGAGTCATGGCGCTCTCCTGTTGCTGTTTATGAAGTGCATTTAGGATCATGGCGCGTAGGGCTAACTTATAAAGAACTGGCAATTGAATTAATTGAATATGTGAAAGCTCAAGGGTTCACGCATGTGGAATTCTTACCTGTCACCGAACATCCATATGCACCTTCCTGGGGTTATCAAGTAACAGGTTTCTTTGCCCCTACCTCAAGATTTGGTACGCCGGATGAATTTAGATATCTAGTTGATAAATTGCATGAGTCTAATATCGGTGTAATTCTTGATTGGGTACCAGCGCACTTTCCAAAAGATGAATGGGCATTAGCTAAATTTGATGGCACTGCACTTTACGAACATGCTGATCCACGCCAGGGAGAACATCCTGACTGGGGCACCTTAGTTTTCAACTTTGGGCGAAATGAAGTTCGTAATTTCTTAGTAGCTAGTGCGCTTTATTGGCTGGATGAATTCCATATTGATGGCTTGCGGGTAGATGCAGTGGCTTCCATGCTTTATTTAGATTATTCGCGTAAAGAGGGCGAATGGGTGCCAAATCAATTTGGTGGCCGCGAAAATCTAGAAGCGGTGCAATTCCTGCAAGAGGCGACTTCAACCGCTTATAAACATCATCCAGGAATTATGATGATTGCAGAAGAATCGACGGCTTGGCCAGGAGTTACAAAAGATACTGGATTTGGCGGCTTAGGTTTTGGTTATAAATGGAATATGGGTTGGATGCATGACACTTTGCAATATCTATCTCATGAACCAATTCATCGAATGTATCACCACAATGAAATTACCTTCTCTATTCTTTATGCTTGGAGCGAGAACTTCATGTTGCCGCTTTCGCATGATGAAGTTGTGCACGGAAAAGGTGCGTTAGTAAATAAATTCCCAGGTGATCGTTGGCAGAAATTGGCACAACTTCGTGCACTTTATGGATATATGTGGTCTCATCCTGGTAAGAAATTACTTTTTATGGGTTCTGAATTTGCACAGAATGATGAGTGGAATGCTGAAGCCGGCTTGCAATGGTACTTAACTGAATTTGATGAACATAAAGGCGTGCAAAAGGTAATTGCCGATATTAATCAGAAATACAAAGCCACCGAAGCTCTATGGCAACGTGACAATTTTGCAGAAGGATTCCAGTGGTTGGTCGGTGACGATGGCGCTGCAAATGTAATTGCATATGCACGATGGTCTGATACTGGTAAACCTTTGATTTCAGTAACCAATTGGTCGCCAGTGCCTCACGAACGCTACAAGATGTTTATTCCAAAGCCTGGAAAATATCGCGAAGTCTTAAATACTGATGACCTTAAATATGGCGGCTCAGGTGTAACTAATTCTGAAGTTATTGTTGGCGATGATTGTCATGGAACTTTAAGACTCCCGCCAATGGCAACTATTTGGCTGGAACTGGCTTAAACACCTTAGTAAATAGCCCTACAGATATCGCCAATAAGGCGGGAATAGTTAGTGCAATCTGCAAGCCTGCAATTTGAGCTACGAAAGCAATTAATTGCTTCAAAATCCAGGAAAGCATCACATTCACAGCGCTAACCTGGCCAATCACAATACTTGAAGGCAGATTAATACGAGTATTAGCAATATTTAAAAATGATGGGCCGATAAATGATGAGCCCAATCCTGCAAGTGAGAAGGTGATAATTAGTCCAGCTAACCCAAAAATATGTATAAACCAAATTCCAATCAGGAAGGAAACACCTGCCAGTATTCCTCCAAAACGAACTAAGCGAGTGATTTTGTAACGATTTCGCAGCGGAGTAATTGATACTCTTCCTATAATCATAAATAGAGTGAAGAATAGAAATGGAAGCGGCGCCCAGGTTGCAGAGATGCCACCATTTTCTTTGGCAAAGATAGTAGACCAATCACCAATTGCGAATTCCAACATAATTCCAAAAATCAATCCAAAGTTAATCATCCAATCAAAATTAAATTTCTTTAAATCATTAAAAATGGATTTACTTACTCGATCATGTCTATTTGATGGTATTAAAGTATCTTGACGAGCAAGAATTACCAATAATGATGCAATAAAACAAACAACTTGCAAGACCGTTATATGCACTGGCAGAGAAACTTTGTTAATTAAATACATTGAAAGCAAAGTTGAGAATAGAGATCCCGCAGACCAATACCCAGCCGCAGAAACGATTAAATTCTTGCCTCCCCGATCTTGATCATAAAAAGCTTGCGCATTATTAGCTATATGCAAAGTGGAAATTGAGAATCCCACCAGAATATTGATTAGCAAAAATGCTTGTAAATTTGTGACATGCACAATGGCAACATACGAGATACTCAAAATTGTCTGACCGGCAATCAACATTCGCTTGCCACCAAAATGATCTACTAGATGCCCGATAGTAAGAAGTGCAAAGAGAGAGCCAAAAGCACCCATGCTTAACATCGATCCAAAGAGACCGTTATTTACCCCTAAATTAGCCTTCAATTCCGGGAATCTAGGCACCCAGCCCATAATTCCAACGCCAAAGAAGAAGAAGAGCGCCTTAGTTAATGCAACATCACGTTTAATCAAAATAACGCACTCGCTAACTCTTTACGCGCCTGCACCAATCGCGGATCTGATTGATCTACCAAATTAAAGAGACTTATTAAATGGTCTTTAGCTCGCTTCTTATCATCGTCAGCTAATTGCTTTACACAATTTAGCAATCTGGCAAATGCCGGTTCGAGTTGGCCATTAGCAATTTCTAAATCCGCACAATTAATTTGTGCGACTACATCTAACGGATTGCTAGTTGCCTTTTGAATTACCGTTTGAGGGTCAATTCCATGTGTTCGTTTCAATAATTGCATTTGTGCCAAAGCAGATTTGGCCATGTTGTCCGCAGGTTTGCGAGCAACTAACTTTTCATAAGCGCTGATAGCCCCGTCAATATTGCCACTTTGTAGCGCAGCCATTGCTTCATCCTCTTCGGGTTCAGTTCGCTCTACCGGAGCTTCTCCTATTCCTTGCTCTGCGGCGATAGATAGAACTTTATCAATGACCATGCGTAGTTGTGCTTCCGGATAAGGATTTTCAAATAGCGGCATTACCTGTTCTTTTACAATCGCAATTGCGTATGGAACTACCCGAGTTTGTAATGCTTGCGCTACTTGCGGTTCTTTCTCAATTTCTACAGTGGCTAATTGCCATGATTCATTATCTTCTTTATTTAATTTTCCCATTAAGGCTAAAGTTTCGCGAGATTCAGGAAATCTCTCTGACCAACAAACAATTATCACAGCTTTACTATTTGAAAGCGGCATTAAATGATTTGGAAGGCTCTCTGCAGTTGCGGCAATCCCAGGCAGTGATTGATTTACTTGATTTTCAGCAGGTTTCTTTAATGTGCTTAAATCAAAGGCGCTACCAAAATTAGGTTGTTTCACTCTGCTTCGACTCCTGAATCCATTCTTAGCGGCAAGACCTCATTTATATATGCGTTTGCTGCCGCTTCCAAACCCACATCAAAACCGACTTTTTCGGTCATGTACCAACGGTTTTCTAAGATTTCGTGGAACATCTGCGCCTTTTCTACACGTCCTTGCAGCTCTGCCGGAATCAAATCCAAAATCTTGAAGAAAACTGTATCCAGCCACTCTTTAGCCATTTCATCTTTACTTGTTTTAATTGGTTGGCGTGCATACCAACGATCAAATGAAGCCAAGATTCGTTTAGCCTGCAATTCCTGGGCATCTAAGCCAAATCGATTCTTCAATTTTGCAGAGTGATAACCAGCTGCAACTAACCTTGGTTGGAATGAAAGCATATGTGTTTCATTGTCCAAGGAAACCTGTACCTCTTCGACTGCAAATCCCAAATCATGTAATTCACGCATGGCTCGTTCTACTGCATGGCGATCATTAGGATCTAATTTCTTTGGATCTTTTAACGCTGACCAAAGGCGGCGATATCTGCGCTGTACTGCTTCTGACGCTCTAATTGGATCCATGCCAGCGTACAAAACTCCAGATAATTGCAAATCTTCTAACTCTGCTGCCACATTAAAAAAGGCAATCTCTAAATCATGTTCGCGCTGTCCATCGGAGAGTTTGGTTTGAAACTCTCCAGTTTCTGCATCTACCAAATAAGCAGCAAAACTTTCGGCATCACGCCTAAATAAGGTATTTGATAATGAACAATCGCCCCACCAAAACCCGAGCAGATGCAATTGCACTAAAAGATAAGCCAAGGCATTGGCCATATTATTAATATCGTGTTCCGATACGGATTGCGAAAGCACTACTCGATAAGGAAGTGAATAAGGTAAGAAGCGAGTTGCGATTGCGCAAGGTAGCTCTTCGCCATTTTTATCGGTTCTACCTTCGATAACCGCTATCGGTTCTACACTTGGTGCACCAAGGCGTTTTAATTCAATTAGCGCTTTGTATTCACGCTTTGCAAACTCCACAACCGTCTCTTTAACTGCATAGATTTCAGAGTTCGGATCCTCTTCATCGGCTCTTACTAAGCGAACAATGTGGCGCGAGATTCCGCGCTTTTCAGTAAGAATTGGGTCTTCTGGCCACTCTTCCAGCGGCTCTTCCCAAGGCAAGCCAATAACTGCGCCGATCTCCTCGCCTAGACCCGTGATACGCAGTGACATGGGGATATTCTCTCGTATAAATACACTTACTCCATGGCTATAACTAAGCGCTTACGTAAATCTTCGGTTAAATCACCCAAATTAACTGAGAACTTCGGCACACCTGGTGCTCCGATTGAAAAAACTTCTCCTTTTTACTTTGGATTTCTCGCAACCACTGGTGCGCTAACTGCTTTCGTATTACTTCGATCTTTGGCAGCAGCCAGCCAAATTTTCGTTTTAATTCTCATCTCAATTTTCCTCGCAATGGGTTTGAATCCTGCAGTTGAATTTTTCCGCAGACGAGGCTTGAGCAGAGGTGCTTCAGTTTCTGCAATATTAAGTTTAGTTATGATTTTCGTGATTGTATTAGCATTTCTAATCATCCCCCCAGTGGTTCGTCAATCTACAAGTTTGATAGAAAATGCCCCGGCACTTTTAGATAATCTAAAGAGCAATTCGTTTATCAATGACATAAATCAACATTATGGAATTATTGATTCGCTAACAAATAAAGTTAAATCTGTTACCAGTGATGGTACGCTTTTGATTTCTGCCTTTGGTGGAATTGTCGGTGTTGGTAAAACATTTATTTCTGGAATTTTTACTGCGCTCACAATCTTGGTTTTAACTATGTATTTCACAATTTCGCTTCCAGAAGTTATTGGGCAAGCGCTTCGACTGGCTCCAGCATCTCGCAGACCAAGAATTAAAGCTTTAACAGATGGAATTGTTTCTAGAATTGGCGCCTTTGTAGGCAGTCAAATCTCTGTCGCTTTTATTGCCGGAATCGTAATGGCCATCTTCTGCGGAATTTTTGGATTACCTTCACCGATTGCGCTTGGAATGCTGGTCTTTATTTGCGGCATGATTCCATTAGTAGGACATTTCATTGGATCATCAATTCTTACAATTGTAGGGCTTACTCAATCAGTTGCAACCGGTATTGCAATTTTAGTTGCGTATTTGGTTTATCAGCAGATTGAAAATTATGTGTTGATGCCGAAAATTATGCAAAAAACTCTTTCAATTCCGGGATTGGTAACCATAGTCAGCGCACTTATTGGTGCCTCATTGCTTGGATTGGTTGGAGGCATCTTGGCAGTGCCGATTGCTGCCTCTATTTTGTTGATTTTAGAAGAAGTGGTTTACCCGAAAGCAGATCAAGCTTAAATCTCTTCAGGTAGTGGATATTTTTCTGGTACTACTTTTTTAACAATTTGGTTGTGGACAAATTGCACCGAAGGTTCGCCAAGCCATAAGTGCTTCATATTTACACCTTCGATTATTTCAATGTGAGGTATGGAAGCGAATTTAACTTTAGCTGCTGACGGCGATAGATATTCATCGTGCTCTGGAACTAGCGCAAGAATCGGACGACCATCTCTGCTCCAAAATTCAAGCTCTTCTTCCTTGGTATACATCATTGGTGGGCTTAATAAAATGATTCCTTTAATTCTGGAATCTCGGGCATACTTTAAAGTTAATTCAGTTCCAAATGACCAACCTACTACCCATAAGTTTTCTAACTTCAACTCATCAAGACAGAAATGAACCATAGCTTCGACATCATGTTTTTCTAACTTTGCTTGATCGTAGGTACCCGTACTTACACCTTGGTCACTGCTAGTGCCGCGAGTGTTGAAACGAACAATGGTTAAATCAGCTAAAGCTGGTAGACGATTAGCTGCTTTCTTGTATACATGAGAATCCATCATTCCACCACCAGTTGGATTTGGATGGCACATCAAAAGCGCACCTTTAGATTGGTTTAAAGGTGAGGCAACTTCGACTACTAATTCGATTCCATCCTCGGTGCGAACCTTGGTTAATTCACGCTTAGATGGCAGCACGGTGCTTGGTCTTAATGGCTCGCCCATGACGGAAATTCTAATGCTCGTTACCATTTACTCATGACCCACTTTCAATCGCTTGATCCTCATAACGGCGAAGTAATTGCTACCCACGAGATCTATTCAAAAGATGCAGTAAATGGCGCGGTGACGTTGGCAAATGAGAGTTTTAAAAGTTGGGGGCAATTGTCGTACGCCAAGCGAAAGAGAATCCTCCTTAAATGGAAGCGTGAACTAATCTTAAAATCTGAGGAATTTGCGCAACTAATTTCGCTCGAAACTGGGAAACCTATTGGTGATGCGCGTCTGGAAGTTTCCATTGCAATTTCGCACTTAGCATGGGCAGCCAAGAAGGCTGGCTACTACTTAAAACCTCAAAGTAGAAAAACAGGTTTATTACTATTTAATTTTGAGGCAGAGGTGCAACGAATTCCATTTGGTGCAATTGGTGTGATTGGTCCTTGGAACTATCCATTGTTTACTCCGATGGGCTCTATTGCATACGCACTTGCAGCAGGCAACACAGTGGTCTTTAAACCAAGTGAATTTACACCAGGAGTTGGCGTACTTCTTGCAGAAACTTTTCAAAATGTTTGCGAAATCCCAAATGTATTAAAGACAGTCACTGGTCTAGGTGAAACTGGTAGATATCTTTGCGAATCTGCCATAAGTAAATTGGCATTTACTGGCTCAACTAGAACAGCAAAATTAGTTGCAGAGACCTGCTCTAAAAATATGGTTCCAGTCTTACTCGAATGCGGCGGTAAGGATCCCGTATTAGTTGATAAAGATGCGAATTTGAAGTTGGCAGCTGAATATAGCGTCTGGTCTGCGATGGCAAATGCTGGGCAATCATGTATTGGTGCCGAACGTGTATATGTTCACCAGCAGGTTGCGGAAAAATTCCAAGCCGAAGTGTTAAAAATTGTTAGAGAGCTCAAACCAGGTGAAAGTTATGGCCCAGCAACTATGCCAAAACAACTTGAGATTATTAAGCGCCATATTCAAGATGCTACAAATGCTGGCGCCAAAATGCTTTATGGTGATATCTATTCTGTTAATGAACGAATTGTTAATCCAGTTGTCATGGCAGAGGTTCCAGAAAATTGCAGCGCAATGACCGAGGAAACTTTTGGGCCAACTATTGCTATAAATACCGTACAGAATATGAATCAAGCTATTGAGCTATCTAATGCTTCAGAGTATGGCTTAGGAGCTTCAGTTTTCTCAAAGCGAAATGGTTATGCCATTGCAAAACAACTTGAATGCGGCATGGTGGCAATTAACTCATCATTTACTTTCGCTGCGGTTCCTTCAGTTCCATTTGGTGGTGCTAAACAAAGTGGTTATGGCCGAATCCATGGTCCAGAAGGTTTATACGAATTTACTTATGCCAGAACTTTCGTAAAGCCAAAATTCGAAATTCCACTACGAGCAACTTCCTTTAAGCGCACTCAAGCTCAAGAGAGAATTATTGCAACTTTGAGTAAATGGTTTAGTTAATATCTAGGCGCATTTCTAGTGCGCTGGGTATTTGGTTTACGATTCGCGCGATTATTCCAACATGCTTTATGCCAGTGTCTACGAGAATCTTCATCGCCCTCAATCCACGCAACAATATGTGGCGTTGCCATTGGAATCATTTGATCACAACCAGGGCAACGATAAGGTTTATTTGAACTTGAACCTGTCAATTGCCTGACAACATAAATTCCATCTTTGTGTTCTTCAATAACTTGATTAGAAGTTGATGGGTCGCGCTCTTGATCTGCCTTAGGGCGGCGATTCTTTGGGTAATTTCTACGCGGACTCACATGCGTATTTTCGCATTTCACAGCCACATGTGGCATCGTGGCGCCATGTCCATTGTCACGGTTCATGGCTTAACTAAGCAATACGGAGAATTAAATGCCGTTGCTGGCGTTGATTTAACCATCAATCAAGGCGAAATCTTTGCACTCCTTGGACCTAATGGCGCAGGCAAAACAACCACCGTAGAAATCCTAGAAGGATTTCGCACTAGATCATCAGGTAGCGTCACGGTATTAGGAATTGATCCCAATGATGGTGATAGCGCTTGGCGAAACCGAATCGGAATCGTGCATCAAAATAGCCAAGATGCCGGCGATTTATCAGTAGCTGAAACAGTTCATCACTTCGCTAAGTATTATGAAAATTCTCGCAATGCAGATGAGGTAATCAGTGCTGTGGGACTAGATGAAAAACGCGGCCTATCGTGACTGGGAAAC
>OGVJ01000079.1_pt1 | contig 10236 bp, 9 predicted proteins | sample 1575741 | NCBI WGS metagenome assembly OGVJ01 (sample SAMN07581528, study PRJEB24739) | freshwater metagenome | place: Singapore | collected 2015-01 | reverse complement strand
TGACTTTTGCCAAGTCGGTCGGTATGCGTACATCGCTACTGCGGATGTTGTACGGGGCGCAGGATCGACTGTCAACATTCCGGTACATCGTAACCTGATTACTCCGCTAGTGTCGCCCGTAGGGGCTGTTATTGGCGAATACGGAACTACTGTTTCCTTGGGCGGCGATACTTACATTGGCACGACATTCCCGGTTATTTTGCGCGAGTATCCGACCTACACTTTGATGCCTATCACCAATGACAGTTTCATCCAATGGTCAGGATCATTTAGGGCGTTTGAGGCAGTGCTATGAATGTCATTGCGCCGGTTGATGGCACTAACAACATTCGCTATGCGGATTTTGTCCGTGTTACCACACCAAGCGCGACCTATCGGTTTGCGACCACTCCATCACCACTGACTATTCCCGCGGTCGATGCTGAACCGTTTGATGCCTTGGGTACGCTCATTAAAGTGGGCAACGCGCAGCGCGACATCAAGTCTACTGCTAACGAGACAACTTTTACCTTGGTCGGCATTGATACCGCAATGTTGGGATGGGTGCTAGGTCAGGAAATAAAGGGCAGTCAGATCGAGGCGTGGCATGGCTTTTTTGACACGAATGGCGCACTGATTACTACTGGCGGCGCTGGCGGTCTGTATCAATTCTTTAATGGCTATATTTCGTCGTTCTCCATTAATGAAGAATGGATGGAAGAAACCAGACAGTTCGTTGGCATTATCACGGTAGCGGCATCCGCAATCCAGATCATTCTGCAAAACCGTATTGCTGGACGCTACACCAACAACAATTCATGGCAGTTCTTTAATGCTGGCGATACCAGCATGAACAGGGTTGCGTTTATCTCAACCATCAACTATTTGTTTGGAAAGTCTGGATGATAAGACGAGCGACAAAATACGATAAAGCACAGATCATCGACATGATGCAGCAGTTTAGAAAAGAATGTGACATACCGCAGTACCGAGATTTGGACAACGCGGAGTATTGGAACAAAATGCTGGACAACATTCTTGCTGGTCAAGGTGTTGTTTACCTATCAGATGGTGTTGGACTGATAATCGGTATCGTGTTGCCGACCATCTGGTGCGACAAGACTTTTGCATTGCATGAATTGGCGTGGTGGGTGCATCCGAACAAACGCAATACCACGGTTGGATACAAATTATTGAAGGCGTACATTCAGTACGGCAAGCAACAAAAAGGAAATGGGCGTATCAAAATGTTCACTGTATCAAAAATGGTGACTAGCCCAGACTTAAATTACGAACGATTTGGCTTCACCAAACTAGACGAGAACTGGATTCAGTAATGCCCGGGTCAGTAATTGCCTATGAAGTATTGGGATTAGCTGCCGGAAGTTTTGGCGCAGCGGTAGCGGCGTTTGCTATCAACATGGTGGCATCGTCTATCATTTCTCGCGCCTTTTTTACGCCAGAACAACCGTCTACTGGAGAATTTGCGGCGGCTGGCGCAAGTCCGAATCCCGGCAATCGCGTACAGGTTCCTCCCGCTACAGACAACAAACTTCCCGTTGTCTATGGCGCAGCATGGCTTGGTGGTACTCAAATTGATTTGAGCATTACGGAAAACAATCAAGACCTTTACTATGTGCTCGTATTGTGCGAAGTCACTGATAATGGTTCGGACACAATTACTTTTGGCGATATTTATTACGGCGGCAAAAAAGTAACTTTTGATACCACTGACACTTGGAAGGTCAAAAGTCTTACCGATATGTCTACCGACACGGTTCAAGACATTAATGGTCAGATAGAAATTTACTTGTACAGTAATGGTAGTTATTCGCCCGTAAATTCTACGACCAGCGCAGTCGGCGTAATGAGTTCTGCCGGTCTAATTTATCAATGGGATGGCAATAAGCTAATGACGAATTGCGCCTTTGCAATCGTCAAGCTGACCTACAACGCTGGCCTTGGAATTACCGGCCTTGCACAGACAAGATTCCAAGTAATCAATAGCCGACATAAGCCGGGAGAATGTTTCCTTGATTACCTTACCAACACGGTTTATGGCGCAGCACTTCCATTGGCGCAAGTAGACACTGACAGTCTTGATGCCTTGGATGCGTATTGCGATCAAACATTCACCTATACCACCTATTCTGGTGGCACAGCTACGCAAACCAGATTCCGGTTCGATGGCGCATTGAATACCGAGCGAACCATCATGCAGAACTTACAGGATATGAGTTCTTGCTGCGATTGTTTGGTCAAGTACAACGAAGTAACCGCGCAATGGGGCGTGGTGGTTCAAAAGCCTGATGTAACGGTCGTGATGGATTTGAATGACAGCAACATGGTGTCTGCTATTAGCATCACACCGATTGATCTTGCTGGTTCTTACAATGTCATTGAATGCAAGTTCCCCGACAAAGGGAATCAGGATGCGTTCAATGCAGCAACTTTTGATCTTGCTGAAATTGACCCGACATTGCTGTTCCCTAATGAACCTGTCAACAAGCAATCTATTTCGCTGCCGCTAGTCAATGATTCCGTCCGAGCGCAGTATCTTGCAAACAGGATGTTGAAGTCAGGCCGCGAAGATTTGCAGGTACAGGTCAATGTGAATTTTGTTGGATTACAACTTGAGGCTGGCGACATTGTGACTGTCACTAGCGTCAACTATGGATGGGTTGCAAAAGAATTCCGCATCAACAAAGTGATTGAAACCTTTGGCGATGATGGCACGATTACAGCGCAACTGACTCTAGGTGAATTCAATTCAGCGGTCTATGACGATGTAAGCATTACCCAGTTCACTCCAGCGCCGAATACTGGCATTGCGTCACCGACATTTTTTGGCACTGTTCCAGCGCCCACGATTGGTGCGCAATATCCGACAGATGTAAATCCATTCTTTACGGTGGCAATGACATCTAGTGCGGCTGGCATCATCCAATACGCTGAAGTCTGGTACTCGGCATTTCAATACCCGACTACTGATCAACTAATTTTTGGCGGCACTACTGCAATTCAATCAAATGGCAATCCTTATTTGCCAAACACTGCATTGCCGACTGTGGCTTTGTCGATTCCTTCCGGCAACTGGTACTTGTTTAGTCGGATGGTTAATAGCCTTGGCACTTCGGCATTCAGTCCAGCCAGTACCATATTCCGCTGGAGGCCAAGAACATTCCAGTATGTAGAACGGTATTTGTTGGTTGCGTATGCTGACAGTATCACCGGAACTGGATTTGACTTTGATCCGCGTGGGCATGATTACTACGGTCTAGCTAATTCTGCGACTTATACGCCTAGCACAAACCCTGCTGATTACACTTGGTATCTTGCAGAACCGGCTTTTGGATCGGTGTATTACTTGTGCTACACCAACCGTACAGGGCGTAAATTTTCCTTTGCTACCGGCCTTGCCAACTATGCGGCTGGTACTGCGGCATTTGTTCCGACTGAAGCAACGATTTTTGACCCGACACTTTGGGCGGCTTTGGCAGATGGCATCAATTACATTGACCTTGACCATGCTACAGGCCAACTAATTACTACTGGAACCACGACAGTCGGCACAGGCGAGATTGCCATCAATAACACCAGTGATGGCAAGGTGGTGGCTTCATTGGCGCAATTCCTAGATTTTGGTGGCCCATACACCAAAAGCGCATCCGTAGCGACCTTAACCATTGACATTTATGGCAGGGTTGTTGGTTTTGAGGAACCAGATGCGTTTTACATGACCATCACTAGTTTTACTGCAAGCGCAGGTCAAACAGTATTTAGCGTTACGCGGGGAACCGGATACATTACAGGTCAATGTTTTGTATTTCAAAACGGCATTTTGCTTGATGAAAGCGAATACACGGATTCATCGACCACGGTTACTTTGGCAACTGGGGCAACGGTTGGAACTAGCATTACAATAATTTCATTCCGCAGCTATAATTCCACTTCTGGATATTACGCATCCTTTACCAGAACTACTGCTAGTTTAACCAATGCCAGCAGTTATACGCCTTCAGGATTAGTTAGCGGATTTGAATTGTTGTTTATTAATGGCACAGTTTTAAACGAACAAGATTATGATTTTGTTGGCACAGATTTAACTAACTTTCCTAATTTGATGACTGGTCTTTTGACCATGATTGAATGGACTGCCAATAATTTAAGCGTTCCCAATGGCAATCCGGTCAACATTGTAGTAAATACAGTCATTGGGCAAGTTATTTATACATTTAGCTATACACCAGCATCTTTTAATTTGTTTAGTAACGGAGTTTTGTTGTTGCAAAATACAGATTACACTACAGCATCAGGATATTACACCTTGGCAAATTCACCGACTACCATCAACAATGTAATGGTTCAGCAAACCTTTGCTAGAACGGGGGCAGCATGACAATCGCATTTAATCTTTCGCAACTTGCGAATTATGTAAACACCAGCGGGAAAGTAGACGCTAGCACTGGTTTGGTTAATGCTACTTTAGTAGCCAATGGTGGAACTGGAGTTTCTTCCACGACAGCTTATGCTGTGATATGCGGTGGCACTACAGGAACCAATCCATTACAGTCGGTTGCCAGCGTAGGAACTACTGGACAAGTTTTGACTAGCAATGGTGCTGGAGCATTGCCGACATTTCAAACGGCGGCTGGCGGCAGTCCGATTGCTACAGTAGATGTCAAAACATCTGGATCATCTGCCACTTGGACAATTCCCACCGGCGTTACTAAGGTTCGCATCACTGTTATTGGTGGTGGTGGAAACACTCCATCATCACCCGGAGGAACTACCGCTAGGTCTGGTGGTGGCGGGGGAGGTGGAACGGCAATTAAAGTATTAACTGGACTTACTCCCGGCAATACGCTTCTTTATACGATTGGAACCGGGGGCGCTGCTAGCGGTAGTGCAGTTTCTGGTGGAACTTCTCAAGTCGTATCTGGAACGCAAACTATTACAACTATTTCTGCCACCGGTGGAGGTGGCGGCGTTCCAAATGGCGCTGGCGGGACAGGTGGCATTGGTAGCAATGGAGATTTAAATATAGGCGGCACTGGTGGCGGGTATGCTTGGTCGGCGGCTTGCGGAGAGGGGTCGGGGGCGGGTGGAAATTCGTACCTTGGTGGCGGCGGCGGCAACTGGGGTCAGGCAGGTCGAGCTTATGGCGGCGGTGCTGGTGGAGGAAGTATATATGGTGGTTATGCTGGCGCTGCTGGTGTTGTTATTTTTGAATATTAAGGTGAAAGTATGAAATACGCATACATTTCAACACAAGAACCATTTTCTTTAGGCGTAAGAATTGTTCAAGTTCAAGAAACTAAAGATGGTCTTGTCGATGTAGATAATCTTTTGTTTTGGGTTGAATGTAACGATGATATAAATACATCTGATTATTATTATGATGTTGTTGATAGTCAAATTAAATCAGTTCCTGAAGTTTCTCAACCTGTCACATTTGGAACGCAAACATTGTGATTCCGGCTTTTTTGCGTCATACATTTGTTTATGAAAATGCACAAATTGAAATTTATCATGCCAACAAAGGTGAGGGCATAGGTAAACATTCACATCGTTTTTCTCATGCAATTATGTGCAATGCAGGTTCATGTTTAGTGCGAAAAGAAAATAAAGAATTGTTAATGACTAAAGATACTCAACCTGTAAATCTTATTGCAAATGAATGGCATGAAATAGAAGCTGTAGAAGATGGAACTGTTTTTGTAAATATATTTGCTCAAGGCAAAAAATAATATACGACATGATTTCGGACATTGCGAGTGCGCGATGTCTTTAACCGGGAATGGGGTAAATCATGGCAGTCTTTAACAAAAATACGCTGACACAAGTTAGCGGTTTTGATAATCCAATTATTGCTGGCGAATTGGTGTACGCACAGCAAGTTTTTTGGAATCTGGCGTTTGCCACACAAGGCAATCCGGTAGACCTTACTGGCGCTACTATCGACGCACAGATTATTCGTCGGCAAATTAGCAATCTTAACGACACCCGTTACGGATTGACTTTTGACATTGCTGACTATGTGCCTGAACCTGCGCCGATTGAATTGAGCATTGTCAATCGTGATGATGCTGCTGGCACATTTACATTGGTCATTGACGAAAACGCATGGGATGTCATGGCATCCGATCCGCAGCTAAACATTGCGATCAACAACTGCGTAGCTTTTTCAGGCCGCATCAAAATCGGTTTCCCTGCTGTTGGTTCGACACCAGCACAAGACAGCATTATTTTCTTGCTGTTTTTGGTGCGTAGCGATGGGGTGGTGAATTGATATGCCGACCCTATCCATATCCCAAGCGCAACCCACCGAGATTGCGGTAAGCGTTAATCAGACTGAAGTTACCGTAACGCAAGGTAACAATGTCAATATAGAAGTTACGCCAACTCCCGGCGTTGAAATTGCCATTGACCGTGGTATCCGTGGTGCGTCTGGCACTAGCGGATTCTCTGGCATTTCTGGCTACAGCGGATCGGGCATATCCGGTTTTTCTGGCTATTCCGGGCTTAACGGCATAGCGCAAAGCGGCGTTAGCGGATACAGTGGATTTTCAGGGTTTTCAGGATTTTCAGGATTTTCAGGTATCAGCGGATATTCTGGCAGCGGCGTGTCGGGATACTCCGGCAGCGGTGTATCGGGATACTCTGGATACTCCGGCCTTGGCTTGTCGGGCTACAGCGGCGATCCGGGTGAAAGCGGTTTTTCTGGATTTAGTGGGTTGTCCGGGTTTAGCGGCAGATCGGGTTATAGCGGTCAACAAGGCGTTTCCGGCTACTCTGGGTCTGGTGTATCAGGCTATAGCGGTTATAGCGGCCTTGGGCTTTCTGGCTACAGTGGATTATCTGGCTACAGCGGCGCTGGCGTATCAGGCTACAGCGGCCTGTCTGGATATAGCGGCAGCGGCGTATCCGGTTATTCGGGCAGCGGCGTATCCGGTTACAGCGGAACATCTGGCTACAGCGGCAGCGGCGTATCGGGATATTCTGGTTTGTCCGGTTATTCGGGATCAGGTGTTAGTGGTTATTCAGGTCGATCTGGATACAGCGGCCTTGGCTTGTCGGGTTATTCTGGACAAAGTGGCTATTCTGGTACTTCAGGATATTCTGGATCGGGTGTTTCTGGGTACAGCGGGGTTTCCGGGTACTCTGGATTAGGATTGTCGGGTTATTCCGGTTATAGCGGAATTGGAGCAAGCGGTTATAGCGGTCTATCTGGTTATTCTGGATCAGGTATTAGCGGGTATAGCGGCGAAATTGGGTTATCAGGTTACAGCGGCGCATCTGGATACAGTGGACTTGGACTTCCCGGATTAAGCGGAATGTCCGGCTATTCTGGATTGTCAGGCTACAGTGGTTCTGGAATCTCAGGATATAGTGGCATTAGTGGATATTCTGGATCGGGAATTAGCGGATATTCTGGCGATAGTGGACTTTCCGGCTATAGCGGATTAGGTCTTAGCGGATACAGCGGCACATCTGGATTTAGTGGCGCATCCGGCTACAGCGGCATTTCCGGCTATTCAGGATCGGGCGTTTCCGGCTATAGCGGTACAAGCGGATATTCTGGCAGCGGCATTTCGGGATTCAGCGGCTATTCTGGACACAGCGGTTACTCTGGAATATCAGGCTATAGCGGCGCATCTGGCGCGGCAGGATTGGGCGGCGCACAAGGGGCATGGGGATCATTCTGGTCTACTACATCCCAGACTGCCACTGTAAACACTGCGACAATAATGACGCTAAACAACACCGATGCTGATTCGGTTGGTGTTTCTGTCGTTTCAAATTCAAGAGTTACTTTTGCGGCAGCGGGTGTTTATGATCTGCAATTTTCGGCGCAACTGCATAACAATAGCGGCGGCGGGTCAGGTGATACGGTAAACATTTGGTTGCGTAAAAACGGCACGAATGTTCCCGATACTGATACAAAAATAACAGTTCCAACTAATAATCCGTATGTTGTTCCAGCATGGAATTTTGTGCTGAAACTTGCTGCTAATGATTATTTGGAATTAGTTTGGCAAACCGATAACGCAAGCATTGGTTTGGATGCTGCGGCTGCATCTGGGTCAGCGCCTGCAATACCATCTGTCATTGTTACTGCCACGCAAGTCATGTATACCCAATCCGGGTACAGTGGCATCAGCGGATTTAGCGGATACAGCGGCATCAGTGGCTATAGCGGGATTTCCGGCTATTCTGGCAGTGGTATTAGCGGATGGTCTGGAATCAGCGGTTATTCCGGCAGCGGAATATCTGGCTATAGCGGAACCAATGGCGCAAGCGGCTTCAGTGGGTACAGCGGAAGCGGCATAAGCGGTTTTTCAGGCTACAGCGGCATTGGCACTAGCGGCTTTTCTGGCCTGTCAGGGTACAGCGGCAGCGCGACCGGGATGGTGTATGACTCATTTACATCGACTGCATCGCAAACCACATTTACCACTTCAGCCACCTATACTGCCAATAAAATTGATATATTCTTGAACGGCATAAAAATGCGTAACGGTACGGATGTTACGGTTTCTGGCGGCACTAGTTTTGTGTTTGCTAGTGCATTGGCGGCAAATCAACTGGTGGATGCGGTATACCCACGATAGAACACGATGAAATACACGATAGTCATACCAACATACAATAATTGCGAAAAGTATCTTAAGCCTTGCGTTGATTCCATTATGAAGTACACCGATATGACCGATGTTGAATTGGTCATATCGGCTAATGGATGCACAGACAATACCAAGGCATACCTTGCGTACCTTGTCACTGCCGCGCCCCATGTCACTGTCATCTGGAATGATGCGGCGTTAGGCTATGCCAAAGCTACCAATGAAGGCATCAAGGTAGCGACTGCCGACAAGATCGTATTGCTGAATAACGATACGGTGCTGCTGGATCAGCCTAAGAATCAGTGGCTTGACCTGCTAGACAAACCTTTTGCGGCGCATGACAAATGCGGCATATCGTGCATCATCAAAGGGCACTCTGAACCTGCTGGCAAAGAATTTGCCGTGTTCTTTTGCGTCATGGTGCATCGTAAGGTATTTGATGCTGTTGGCCTTTTGAACGAGGAATACGGTGTCGGCGGCGGCGAAGATACCGAGTTCTGCATCGAGGCAGAGAAGGCCGGATTTGAAGTGATAGAAGTGCTAAACAAGACATGGGAAAACAACCAGTTTATCGGTAGCTTCCCGATCTATCACAAAGGCGAAGGCACGATGCACGATCCTGCCTTAGTGCAAGATTGGGATACGATATTCCTTCGCAATTCCCTGAAGCTGGCAAAGAAGTACAACCACGATTGGTATCGCTGGCGGCTATCGAACTACTGGGAACGAGCAGTGTTCCTGAAAGGCGATGCAGTCTATCCGCGTGAGACTGCACGATATGAATGGGCAGAAAAAAATCGCATTGGAGTTAGACTGCTAGAGATTGGATGTTCGTCTGGATACGGCAGACAGTTTTTAAAGGCCGCGAAGTATCTAGGTCTTGACTACGATCCGATCATTGTCGAGGTAGCGCAAGAACAAGGATGGGATAACGCGCAATTTGTTCATGCCGACATCAATACCTATGACCTAGAGTTCTACGACACCATCGTAGCATTTGAAGTCATCGAGCATCTGGACAATGGACTAGAGATTGTCGAGCGTCTAAAAAAGCATTGCACTAGGCTATTGATAACTGTACCCATGAATGAACCTGTAGGGTTTTGGGGGCCGCATCACAAACTGCATGGGCTGAATGAAAGCCACTTCCCCGGCTTTGAGTTCAACTACATCAACGAAGCTGGCGCTATCACTGACACTGCTGAACCTATCGGCGAAGCTAACAGATTGAACCTGCTGATTGCGCGGTGGACGAATGGATAAAATCCTTTGCTCCATTTCGACGCGAGGGCGCTATCGCACTACGCTGCCGATGGCGATTCAAGCTGTCATCATGCAAACCAAGCAAGTCGATAAGCTGGTCATTTTTGATGACAACGACGAACCGGAGGATTTGCGTAGCGATCCGATCTACTCGCAGCTATTTCAGATGATGGACATCAAGGGCATCCCTTGGGAATGGGCGTTTGCCGGAAAGAAAGGCCAGCATCACAATCATCAAATAGCGAATACGATGGGATACGAATGGGTCTGGCGCGTCGATGACGATGCCATCCCAGAACCCAATGTGCTGCAAACCTTGTTCAGTTATACCCGGACTACTTTCGGGCAACCGCTGCATAGTATCGGC
>OGVJ01000078.1_pt1 | contig 10294 bp, 16 predicted proteins | sample 1575741 | NCBI WGS metagenome assembly OGVJ01 (sample SAMN07581528, study PRJEB24739) | freshwater metagenome | place: Singapore | collected 2015-01 | reverse complement strand
CTTTGTAGAAGCTAAAATTAGAAAAATGTCACCTGAAGAATTTACTTCGTTTGTTAAACGTATGGGTGATTACGATTTTTGGAGTGATGCACCTGAAGGAATTGATCCTTTTAATAATGTAGGTCAAAGAATGGATGTTTTATCTACTAACACTCCTGAAGATAATAATAAGTATTTTGATGCCCTAATTTAATACATTCTAAAATGAAATTATTTGATTTAAAGCAACTCATTAAAGAAGAACTTTTAGCAGAAGCTAAAAAAGATAAATCTGGTTTACCATTTGCCTTAGCAGCCAATATTGAAAAATACGGCAAGCCACAAACACCAAAAGGCGCTAAACCAGTTGATTTTACTAAAAAACAAGAAAAACGTGTAAAGAAAACAGCTGAAAAGCTTAAAAAATCTATGAATGAAGATTTAAACAACTACATGTTTTTTCAAAATCTTAAAACCATTAAACAAATGGTTGATGAATTGCTTAAATTAGATGAAAAAATGGTTGATAGTATTTTATCTAATGGACATGATTGGGCTGAAGATCACATTGCGACATCAAAAGACGATATTGAAGAAGTACATAACTTTTTAATGACTAAAAAAGTAGTAGGACCTGTAGGGATGGATGAAAAAAAGTTCCCAGATTTAACTGGTGATGGTAAAGTAACATATGCCGACATTTTAAAAGGTAGAGGTGTTGAATTAAAAAAGAAAAAGTAAAAAGCGGTAGGCTTCCAAAGCCCCATTTATTATCTTTACAGTTATGAAAGTAGTTATAGACAATAGCGTGTTTCCACCACGCACCCATTACACGGAAGTAGATACCAAATTTACAAGTTTCACCCCGAAATGTCGTGTACTCCCAGCGAATTATTATGCAGATTACAACACGTTTTTTACCTTAAAAGCTCGTTACGAGCCAGGTGAAAACAAGTATTTTCCTAAAGGTGGATTCGAAGTATACCATTCTGAAGGCGGATTGTATAACTACGAATTAGACGAAGTAGTTGTGCATCCGTTTGAATTAGGTATGCGTAAGTATTTTTCTAAATCAGAAAGTGCATCTAAAGAAAAAGTAACTGACCCTAATAAACCTAAAGGTAAACGTGGTCGCCCCAAATCAGATGTTCCTTATGTACGACCAGTGTATGTTCCTACTGGGGGCAAACGTGGACGTAGACCATTAGACCCCGAAGTAAAAGCAGAACGCGAAGCACAACTCGCTGCTAAGCAAGCACTTCCACGAGGTAAGCGAGGTCGTCCGAAGAAACAAACAATATGATATATGTATAATCATGTATGATGAATTTCAAACACAACAATTTTGGGACAATATGAAAAAATCACAATTAAAACAGCTTATTAAAGAAGAATTTAATAAAATTCTAAACGAAGAAAATACAAAAGTATCTTTTGAAGATATTGATTATTATGTAGGTATAGAAACCCAAAAAGGCACTATAGGTTTTCCATCAAATAATTTTGAAGAAATAAAAGATGTAGTTTTAGATACAATTAAAAATCGTGTAGGAAATTTAAATATAAAATCTATGTCTGAATTAGTAAAGTTTGTGGCAAAGAACGTAGCCACAACGGGTGGGAAAGAATCAGAAGCTAAAGAATATATAACAAAAGTAGTAAATCAAGACCAGAATATGGTAAATCTTATCCTAGAACCACAAATTGGAGATATTGTACCATATGAAAAACGAGAATGGGAAATCATAGATACATCAGAAAAGGGTGGTTCTAAACAATTTCGTTTACAAAGTGGCTCAGATAAAACTTGGGTAACTGCAGATATGATAAAAAGAAGTAAAAACAACCAGTAATCCCTTGTAGGCTTACTAAATTAAGGTTATTAAATTAAGGTTATGAAAAAAGGAATAGCTCGTACATACGAAGACGCTGACGGTACCAAACAGGTATGGCAGTACAGCACTACAGGAGACCTCATGTCGGTTTCCATATATTACCCCAAAAATTATACCTCAGATGCTGAGGATCTTAAATTAAAAAATAAAAAATTACCAAAAACAAAACAACGTTTTATTAACCCCAAAAACGGTAAGGAAGTATCTTACCAACGTGCTAAAGAATTAGGAATTATTAAATAATAAAAGTTATGGCTAAAAAAGAAAAAGGACCGATCACTCAGGTATGGCTTGAGGCTCGTCAATTAATGCAAACAGGACAACTGTCTAAGTTGGAAGATAAACTAGATTATGGAATATGTCTAGTGGCTAAAGCTACCTCAGATGGCTTTAGAGATAAAGATTTACTTGAAAACGTAAAAATGGAAGTTTGGAAAGAACGTTTTTGGGTAGCAGTAGAGAATTATATTTGGAAATCTTATCCTGACTATGAAAAAAACTGGAAAGTATGAAGCGGGGAAATACTGGTAAACTCATATATCCTTTTAAGATAAACTCGTGCTTAGAAATTAAACTAAAAAACGGGAGTTGGGCTAGGACAACAGAACGAAATTTTAGATCGTTTGTTGGAGATAGAAGAATTTCGTATCTTAACTCAGAAAACCAATATGTTACTGAACCTTTTTACGGCCCTGTATATTTATACGGTACTAATACTCAAACTGACAGCAAAAGGGAGGGTATTCAGTGGGTTGATGAGAGGGAACGTAAAATTTTAGCTCTTAGAGAAAATGACAGAAAATAATGATATCTATACTAGGTACACTAAAACGGTAGAAGTAATTCAATCTTGTCGTAATGAAGAACATATAAAAGCAGCAATCAAGATGGTAGACAATTTTGCCATTTTTATAAATGATGTTAATCGTCACATAGCATCAACGTATTTAATTCAACTAAAACACCTCCTAAAAACCAAAGCAGATGAAATTACTCAATAGTATTAAAGCATTCATGATTGAAGTAGCAGGCTATAAAAAGCAAATTAAAAAACTTAAACTTGTGTCAGATTATTATAAAAATGCTTTAGAACGTGAAAAAAGTAAACGTAGACATCTGGAACGTCTTTTATATAAAATAGCAGCATCTAAAGATGTAAAAATCCCATCAGAATTATCTTACGAGATATTTAATAGTGGAAGTATAAAATAAAGTTTTAAATTAAATGGTTATGGATAAAGGAGCAGAGTTTTCATCCTGTAGAAAATATAGATATAAATTATGGAGAATATGGGATAATACTTTACCTTTAGTAATGTTTATTGGTCTAAACCCATCCACAGCTGATGAAATAAAAGACGATAATACTGTAAGTAATGTAGGGAAAATAGCTAGACAAAACAATTACGGTGGTTTTTATATGATGAATAGTTTTCCATTTGTATCAACTGACCCTAAACAACTTACAGATTTAACTAATAACAACATAAACGACCAAGCACTATTAGAGGTAAAAAATAAATGTACTGATGTAGTATTTGCTTGGGGTAGTTTTGATGTTATGAAAAAAACAGGTAGAGACCAACAATTAATAAACATGTTCCCTAATGCCAAAGCATTAAAAATAAATAAAGATAGATCACCTAAACATCCTCTTTACTTTAATTCAAACCACCCCCTATTAAAATATAGTTATGAATAAACCAGATAATGTAGCAGACAACCCAGGTCTTTTACCATACGCAAGCAATGTAGGAGCTCCTGCTATTCGTCCTGACGACATTGATGGTTGGAAACTTAAAGGTGTATATAAAGTAAACAAACACCTTGAAACTAAATTTAACGAACTTAAAGAAGAATATCTTAGATTAGTAGAAGAATACAAATGGAATGAATTAGTATACCAATCTAAGTTCTCATTTGAGCCAGTAATTGGCCAAACTTATTATCTTTACGTTGGGAAAGACGGAAACCCGTTTTTATCCCTAATATCACCAGATGAATGGAATCTAGAGCATATCGGGTCATTTACATTAGATAGTCAACAAAAATGGAATAAAATTTTCTAGTATTCCCGTATATTTATAACCGTACCAAACAGTTCTATTAAGTGTTTTCTGCAAAGTTAAACTTGATAGAAAATGAAAAAATTAATATTACTATTCCTTTTTGCGGTATCTACCGCTGTCCTTGCACAATCTGGTCCTCCTGCGCCATCTCCTGGTCTTTGGGCTATTATTGATGGAACTTATGCTGTTGGAACAGCTACACAAGGTTACACATCAGCAAAAATAACATTAAAAAATACCACAGTATCTAAATACACTGGTACTCAATTTAGAGCATTCTACGATAAAACAGCGTTTTCCTCAGCGTCTGTGTCTTTAATCGGCTCACCAGCGAACTTAGTAGTTCAATATTTAGATAACAATGCTAACGGATATATTACTATTACTTTAGTATATACAGGTGCAAGTGCACTCTACACTATACCTGATGGTGAAATGTTTGACTTAACACTCACTCATGTTACTCCTATAGCTACATTTTTAAATTTAGGCCCAATATCTCCACTTACATTTTCCGGTACTCCTTCATTCTCAGCAATAGCAGCAGATCAACCTGGAACTGATTTAGCTTTATCTTTACACAACTATGGTGGTGTGTTTAATCGCCCTGAAATCAAATTTCATGGTACTTTTACTAACGTAAACTCAACTCCATCTAAAAGTTTAACTTTAGGATTTTATAAAAAACCAAAAGCAACAAACAGCTGGTCTTTAGTGTCTGCAGTAACCACAAATACTTTAGGTCAATATCAGTTTCAACAACCAATTGATACTAGTTTTTATGATGTACGCTTTGAGGTAAGAGGTGATACAATGGGAGTAGGTAACGTAATTACAACTGCGGATGCTCAAATGATTAATAGTTGGGTTGTAGGATCTGTTACACCACAAGCATTTGATTTTTATGCAGGTGATGTAAATGGCTCAAACGATTTAACAATTTCAGATGCTTATGGAGTGTTTGGTAGAATAGCAGGTCGTTTTTCTACTTGGCCAAACAATATGTCTGATATTAAATTCTTTACTCCTACTGAATATACAACTGTAGTAAGTAATCCAAATGTAAACCAATCAGCAACTATAACTGGTGTAACTAATTTTACTTACAATATACTTGCAGGACAACCTGACTCAGCAGATTATTATGTTTTAGTTCCTGGTGATGCTAACATGACTGGTTACCATATGGCTCGTGTTAGACCAATTAAAGTAATTAATCCTGCAAACACATTTCAATATCTAATAGATGAAGCAGTAGAATACGATGTTAACTTACCTTGGGTTGAAGTAAACGTTCCTAGTATTAAAGTAAACGAAGGTAATTTAGTTGAAATTCCTGTTAAAGTATTAACTAGTGGTCGTAAGTTAGGAGCAGTACAATTAGCTCTTAAATATGATAGTGATTTATTAGTGTTTAAAGAATTAATTAACACTACTAAAACTATGAATTGGATGACATTTATCAACCCAACTGAAAATACAGTTGAATGGGGTGGATATGATGCTTCAGCAGGCAATAGATTATTAGAAGATGGTGAAACTGCTTTTACACTTATATTTGTAGCTAAATCGCCTCAAGGTGAATGGGGTAAAAGTCCACTTTATACATCTCGTAAATTTGTAGGAAACGAATATGCAATGGATATGAACATAGGATTTACAAATGGTGTTGCTGAAATTAGAAGAATTGGTCCTGGCTTAATACTTAAAAATGAAGAAATGTTAGTGTTTCCAAATCCAACTACTGGAGAGGTAATTATACAATTTAACAACCAAATGAGCGGTGAAGTAGATTTATCGTTTGTAGACATTACAGGTAAACAAGTAATAAAAGTACTTAGCAAACATTTACCTGATGGAACTTATAGTTACACAGCTAACTTAAAAGATCTATCAGTAGGTACTTATTATACAGTTTTAAAAACTCCAACTAAAGTAGTAACTAACAAAACAATTCTAATAAAATAAATTATGTCAGAAGAAAAAGAAACAACAAACGACGGTTCGTGGTCAGGTCTTAAAAAGACTGTTATTGCAACCTTGACAACAGTCATCACTGGTGGTGGTGTTTGGTTGTCTACAACATTATTTGGTGGTCATAGTGACTCTAAAGAAGAACACAAAACTGAAACAGCTGCTCCTGCACCTGCTCCAGTTATTGTAAATGTTCAACAAAACCAAGAAAATACTCAACAACAAAAAGCTGGTGGTACTACAACTATTATCAAGGAGAAGGTAATAGAGAAACCAGTTGAGAAAAAAGAAGAAAAGAAAAAGAGCGAATCCAGCGACGCTCCATGGTAAAACAATTTAAAAACAAACACAATGGGATTTTTTAAAGACTTATTTAACGACAACAATTCAATCAACGAAAAATCAGTAGTAGGATTTGCTTCATTCGTAGTAATGGTAGCTGCTATGGCTGTTGACTTAGTAACTGGTTGGATGGGAAAAGAATTACTTATTAACGAGTATATTTTTGATGGTTTTATGGTAATTGTTTTAGGCGCATTTGGTATTGCCTCTGTGGACAAATGGATACACAGAAAAAACCCAACACAATCTGAAGAAAAAACTGAAGAGTAATGTACTATATATTAGTTTTCATATTTGTAACTTCATTATTCAACTATGGTGCTGCTCAAATTGGTTCAATCCAAACAGAGCAGTACCAAGCTGAATTCGAAAAGAAACAATCTATAGACGTTGTATCAGATTACAACGACACACTTCAGCTTCCTATTCAATTATTAAAGATAGGAATAAACGAAGAGCTCTATTCTATGTATCCTGAACTTAAAGACAAACGTGTTGGTTTAGGTGTAACAAACATAGTGTTAGAGTTTTTAGAAATGACTAATCGTTTTGTCTTCACAGAAGATAAACTCGAAATAAAAGAACGAATGATCCAACAATTTAAAGCCTCAGATAAAGGATTTACTGAAAATAAAATTGATGGACGTGGTAAGATAAAATTAGCAAGATATTTTGTATACATTGAAGTATATGACTTTAGTGTATCAGAAGATGAAGTTGTAAAAATAACAGGCAGCGCTAAAGCAACCCAAACAACAAGGTTAGGTCTTCAAGTAAAATTTGTTGATGCACAATCAGGTGAAATTTTAACTGGTAGTGGGTTAGGTGAAGCTTCTACAGTTAAAACATCTTCTATCTTATCAGATGTAGATGATATAAAATTTAACCAATCAACAATAGGCATTACGACTAAAAAAGCCCTTGAAACCGCTAGCTCCAGAATTGTTTCTAGAATGATTAAAAAGGGTATTTTTAGAAAATGAAACTATTATTAAGCATATTTTTGCTGTTATGTTTTACTGTTAGTAGCCAAACACTAACTTACTCTTATATTGACCCGTGTACTGGTTCTTTAAAGAAATTAGAAGTACCTAGTAACGGGGTTACTATTACATACTACAATCAAATCAAAACATTTTCTAAAACAGAAATTGTAAATGGTAGTTTTGAAACATGGGCATCAAATGTATTTGCTCAATACGGGCAAAAAAGTCCTTGTGGCACAGCAGTAGGTTTAACTGGTGCTCTTGATATTGCTCAAGGAACAGCAATTAACGTTATAGGATTACTTAACTCATTATCTGCTATAAGTGATATGCAAGCAGGGTTTTCGTCTGAAGCCGCTGGTGGTGGAATGTTAGACATTACTTCATTTGTAGGTAGTGCTCAATCTTCAAGTAAAAAAGAAGAAAAGAAAGAAGAAAACAATTCCCAAACACAGGGTGGTTCTCAAAATGGTTCTACTTCTAACCCTAACTCAGAAAATAATGGAACGACAACCGGCAACAATAATAACCAAAGTAGTGAAGGAAATACTCAATCAAATTCCGGAAACAACGGATCCGGAACAACTCAAAACTCTAACTCATCAACTAGCACTTCAGCTGATGTACAAGGAGGAAACTCTGGGACTTCAGATCAACCAACTGAAGGCGGAGGTAGCCAGACTCAGTCACCTGTAGAAAATAAATCTGAATCAACACAAGAAGGAAAAGCAGAACAAGGTGATACTTTTACCCCTGGTGGTAGCGAAAAAGAAACACCTAAAGCTCCAAATCAAACACCTACAGAAGCAACTGATGGAGAGAAAAAATCATCTAACTTATTGGGTGGAGCAGTTAGCTCAATTGCTAACGCTTCAGGTAAAAGTGAAGGCAACAAACCAACAGTAATTGTAAGTAGTGATTTTACAGGCTTTAACTTTAAAAACAACGATGTTGTTTATGGTGGAAAAGTAACTGGTGGGTTTACTTCAATGCGTTGGGATGGTCGTAGAACTCATGGTATATTAATGGATTATACTTCATTAATTAAAGGTCCTAACGCAACAGCATTCTATGCTTTTGTAGGTAAAAAACGAATAGACTTAATATCAGTAACTGGTACAGCTGGATTTGTTGGAAGAGGATCATTATATGGTACAGTTGCTCTTGGTCAAATGTGGAATTTGAGAAAGAATGCTAAAGTAATTTACTTAGCAACTACTTCATTAGGTCAAGTGTATCAAGAGAAATTTTTAGGTACTGCTTTTATTACTGGTGGGATGTATGATTGGAAGATAGGACCACGTATAGACGTTAAAACAATGGGTCTGTTTATTTATGCACCTTTTGTTAGCTACTACAACGACATTGTTTTAAAATCGCCTTATGTAGTTATGCCAATTATGGGAGTTAATATAGGTATAACTAAAAAATTTAAATTCAATATCAACTTAGGTGGTACTTATGCCATTAAAGAAGATGTAATGAATTTTACAATCATGTGTGGAACTAGATTTGCGTTATGAAAAAAATATTATACATAATTATCTTATTCTGTTCAATAGTACAAGCTCAACCTTTTACTTATTCTGGTTTAGTGCTAGGAGCAAATGAACAAGGCCTAGCAAATATACCAGTTAGTTTGTATGGTAGAAGAACAGATCCATATGATGTAACTTACCCCTCGTATCCTGCAAATGCAGTTTACAATAATGGAACTGCTATACCTTCTTCAGACGATGTAACGCATGGTCCTTTTAACATAGGATTTTCGTTTACTTATTTTGGAAACACTTACACTCAATTTTATGTTGGATCAAATGGTTGGATTGGATTTAGTCCTAACCAAACTTCAGGATACGTAGCTGCTTATATTCCAAATGCTTCATCTCCTATGAATACAATCTTAGGAGATTGGGAGGACTTATATCCGGGTGCTTCAAACATATTTTATACAACCTTAGGTACTGCTCCTAATCGTTCTTTAGTTGTGTCATTTAATCAGGTACCTCATTATGGTTGTAGAAGCAACTTACATACATTTCAGTTTATAATATATGAAACAACTGGTGTAATAGATATTAATTATGCTTCTAAACCTTTGTGTGGTGGATACAATGCAACAGCAGGTTTAGTAAATGCAGACAACTCAAATGTAGTTCCTGCTGGTGGTAAAAATGCATCTGCTTGGTCAGTAACAAACCACTCAATACGATTTACTCCATCAGCACCTGAAGTAACTTTTAGTTTAAAGGGTACTTATTTAACTAATGCTAACGGAACATTTAGTATAGTACCTAACTTAGATGCTCAATCATATCAGTTTGAAGTTAGAATAGAATCACTTATTACCCCATCTCTTACATCTGTACAAGCTCAATATCCTTCACAAATGTTACTAACTAATACTCCATTAAACTCTAAATTGTACTATCAAATGGATATTAACAATGATGGTTATATTTCAATAACAGATTCTTATTTATTGTTTGGTAGAATATCAGGACGATTTGCTGCATTCCCAAACTCACCAGATTATAGATTATTCAATAGTACTGAATGGAGTATAATTAAAAACGGATCTAAGGCAACCCCCGCCACAATCCCAACCCCCATGCCATTCTCGACATAGGTTTTGATCACATCTGCATCAATTGCTTCCAAAATGATATCTGGGGTGAGATTACGTTGAGCAAATGCCGCATCGATTTTGCTGCGCCCAGAGAATGCTTTTGCATAGGTTATGAGTGGATACTTGCTTAAGAGCTCCAGGGTGATGGATTCATGATTCAGTAAGGGGTGACCAGATGGCACAACCACTGCATGTTGCCATTGGTGACTGGGAAGGGCCAAGAATCCAAGGGTATTGGCAAGCCCCTCCGTAGCAATCGTCAGATCCGCACGATCTTCAAGCAGCATTTGGGCAATTTGACTGGGGTTACCCTGCAACAGGCTTACGCGCACTTTTGGAAACCGCTTTGTAAATTCGCTCAAGACCTTAGGCAAAGCATAACGGGCCTGGGTATGGGTCGTGGCAATCACAAAGCTACCT
>OGVJ01000077.1_pt1 | contig 10475 bp, 1 predicted proteins | sample 1575741 | NCBI WGS metagenome assembly OGVJ01 (sample SAMN07581528, study PRJEB24739) | freshwater metagenome | place: Singapore | collected 2015-01 | reverse complement strand
GTTTCCCAGTCACGATATGCACGCCCGAACGTGGGTGCCGTAAGGCTAACGGTGCAGAGCTGTTTGTCCTAGCTCGCTTTGAACTTTAAGGACTGTTATACTGAAGCATATAAATGGTTTGCTTCTTTATAGAAGGTTTCTTGGTAGAGCCTATACAGTAAAACCTTGCTTTTGCCGGTGGAGGGCCGGCCGACCTTAGGGTCACCCGTTTTATACTTTAGCGAAAGTACAAGGCAGGATTGCCACTCTAATTTACTGAGACGATTAATGGATGTCTCTTTATGTTGTGGAAATAAGTCAATTAGGTTTTTACCTTCTTACACAAACGTTCGAATTAAAGGATCGACGTTTGGTTGTTCGCACATAGCAATGAAAGTGCTTTAGGGGGTGTTGCTGCGTTGGCAGGACATCCCGGGGTGTAGCTGAGAATGCGAACCCAATTGCTGGTGATTAGTGCTGAAGTTGATGGAAAGGATAGATTTTCTGAAAGATTAGATTCGGGAGAGTTGATCGTTGTATTAGAAGACTTCTGCTAGGCATGATACTTGTAGCGGCGGAAGCTATGCGCACATGTCAATTGAAATGGCTGTAGGGTCGACAAAACGAGGAAATTTTACCGCTGATAATTATTAGGGACGTTTATAATACTGGACTGTCAATGGGGGTGCAAAAGCTGATGTGATGGTTGGAGCGTGCGACTTTAGTGCGTTTCCATTAAACACCTACGTGATGGCACGATACTTTTATTCCGCAGTACTCTGATGATAACGATCAATACTAGCGCGAAAGTTCGCGCTTGCGCAGTTGCGCTTTTCTTTGTTTGCCTTGATATTTCAACGGTTCTCGGGCAGCAACAGGTCTTGCAGTGCAAGGCTTGCATGTTAGAGAACGATGGATCACGTGCAGTGAAGGATGTGAAGCCCTTCAGCGTGCTCGGTGTTTCGGCGTTGAATATGTATTACCGCCGTGGTTCCCCTATGTTAACCATTGGAACCGTTGATGGCCTGGATAGGCCCCTTTTTGTATTTGACTGGGGAAATGGAGCAGTCAATTCGGTGGAAGCGATATCGTGGAAGGCGACTCAGTTGGCAGATTATGTGACAGGTAGGCATAAGCATGTTTTGGTTGACTATACTAATTACACGGCTGCATTTCGATTTGACCCTTGGTACGAGGAATATAATATAAGAGCATACTACGATTTGAATGTTTCTTCTGTTTTCTGTTTTTCTGATTCTGTTGTAATGCGTCGTGGTGATGAGTTTATCCGGCTTACTGGTTTGATTTGTGGAGCGATTATACAGAACTCTGGGTGGCTATTTAACCAGTTAACTTTGTATGGTTTGGCCACTGAACAATTGAAAGATAGGAGATATTGGAGTAGTTATGTTTTAGTGCTGGAGAAGCTTTACGGAATTGAATACGTAGAAGATGTCGTACCATTAAGTGCAGCTTTCCCGACTGGAGTGAGAAAGTATTTCCTTTTTGATGGAGACCCAGTCTTTGTGAAAGATCCGGAGCGGTTCGCAATGGATGCGTTAACTAGACTTAAGTATCTTGAAGTTCAAGGTGTAGTGGATGAGGTCCAGCAATTAGCGTTTGACACTACTATGTTGGTGACGGGGTTATACAATCATTATTACAAAGCCCATGGGCAGGGTATTGGGCATTGGTTGGCGATCATTGCCTTTGCTCGTTCCCAACTTAAGGGTCAATTTGTGCACTCGCTGTCGGTTAATGATATATACAGTAACAAGTATATAGGGCCCACGATTACTTATCTCGTTTCTGAGATTAAGAATTTGGTAGAAAAGAAGCAATCTGATTCAGTGGAAGTTGAACCTGATGATTTCGTTTTGCGTTTCACTTCTCGAGATAGGCCCGCCGACGATTACGACATCTTGTTTAAAGAAGTTTTTTCCGTTGAAAAGTACAGACCTTCAGGAATGTCAGATAATCGCGATTTTCTTCATTACTTAATTCAGAATGCAGAGTTGTGGCAAACAGACATTCAGAAGTGCATGCGAACTGTAGATGATTGCGAGTATGGTAGGAAAAGAGCAATGGATTTTAGATTGGTCAACCCGAGAATAGTGATGTATTGGCGTTTGTGTCATGAGTTTCCGCTTTTTAGTTATGCCGAAATGAGACAGTTCTTTAAGATTTATGATTTTTATTTAGGTAAGGGTTGTACGTCTGAGATTGCCTTTGCTGTGTCCCGTGATTGTATAAGTAAGAGATATCAGGAGCATTATTCCGGCACTTCAGTAAGGTTTGAGCAACAAGGTTTGTTTAGTCAACACCCAGCGCTTAAATCGTTGATTTCGTTATGTGCGGTTGCTATTACTGTTTTAGGCATGAAAGATATAAGTTTGGACAAGGCCATTAGTTCTGTTAGCACAGCCATGAAATTCCACACCGTCGTGCGAGGTGCAGACTTGGTTTCAAGTATTGTTGAGGGTCTTGAGACGGTATTCTCCACCCTTAAAACTATATATTCAACCAAATCGTTTGATTGTTTGATAGATTGCACGAAGGAAATGTATGAAACTGAGAAGGAAGTGCAGACAGTTTTGCGCGAGATTGAAAATATGGATATGCTTAATATTTCGTTTCCTACTGCCTGGCTACAATGCCGGATGCAAATATTGACTGAGGCGCAAGATAAGTATACCAAGTGGAAGGTTCAGTACCCCCATAAGCGAGTGGATATAGAAGCTGCTAATACTGCTGCGAATTTAACACAAGCTGTAGCCATGAATAAGTTTAGGGCTTTGTGTAATTCTAGACCTAAGCCTTTTTGCTTTTTGTTGGGTGGTACTTCATCTATTGGCAAGACGTCGTTGTTATCGATGATATTGGCACAATATGCTTTTGATGCACCAAGATGCCCTGAGTTGGGCTGCAGGAATGGCGGTTCAGGATTAGACCCCAACGGATATGCATTTTCCACACTAGGTAATACCACAGACACATATGACACTGATGTCAATAATAGTCAATGGGGCCTTATATTTGATGACGTATGTGTTGTAGGGCCAAAGGTTAACACTGGCGCCCACATAGCAGAATTGATTCAGAAACTTATTCGTGTGATTAATGTCGCACCTGCAAGTACGCAACAGGCTGCCTTGGAGCGGAAGGGTAAGATATTTTTTAATCATTCTCTTATTGGGATAACTACCAATCGCCCAGATATGTTCGTTCATCAGATAGCTGCTCATCCCGCAGCGGTGCTTAGAAGAGTTGACGTTTTTGTAGATTTAAAGGTGAAGGACGAATATAAGTTAGATGGATCAACCCAACTGGATAGTAATAAAATTGCAGAGAAATCGTTATATGTGGATCAGCGAGGTCAGGTACCCAACGCCTGGGATATTCATATGTATTACTACGTTGCCAACGGAGATACGTTGATAAGTAAAGACATTTTACGCACCGGGGACACAAGCGAGTTTTTGCAAAAATTATCAGATATGTGGTTTGACAACGCGAGAAATGAAGCCCGCACGCAGAAGAGTTGCGGTACTGGAACATTTAGGTGCTGTACGAATTGTCATTTGGTAGGAGCAGATGTTGATGGGCTTTGTCATAGGCCGCAGTGTAGGAGAGACCCTGACGATGAGTTGGTTAGTATTGGTCAGATGAGTATTTTTGCTTTGATATTGAAGGCGTTGGTTGACTATAAATTGGAGTGGGTCGCTGTTTATTTGACGTATTCTGCAGGTCTTTCAACTGTAGTACTAGAGGAGTATATTAAACGGTGCGCTTATGGTTATTGGTTTCCCGTGGTAGAATACATTTTGTATAACTTATTCTTCGGCGTGACGTTTAAAATGATGGCTCTTCGTTTAGTTCCGTTGAGTTTGCATTATTGCTGGTTGCATATGGATATGGAATTGGCAGTAGCAGCACATTTTGCGTATAATACAATTATATTTTTCCTTGAAAGGCGCTATAAGACGCTGTTTTTAGCGGATTTTACGGTCGTACTACAAAAAGTGTTGGCTTATCTAAAGGATTATGGTCAAACCATAGCAATATGCATATATGTGCTTGTCCGGACGGATTTAGTTAAACAGTTGTGGCTATTTTTGGAGGATAATGGGGGCTTATTAGAACGCGTAGTTGTATTGGCGTGGTTTGCGTATTATGCTTTGGCAAGCGAGACGTATGGGCCAAGAATTGTGCACACTATTAGAATACCATTGTATAGTGCATTAGAAGATGGTTGTTATAAGTGTTGGGATTGGTTGTCTTCTCATTGGCTTAGGAGCCACAAGAAATACGTATATTTCTTTGCAGCAGTTTTGACTGCATTGGTGGTTCTCAAAGGTGCGAACGTTTTAGGAAGTATGCATACGTTTAAGCCTCAAGGCTTAGACGACGCAGTTCCACTTAAAGGTAGAGATGTGTGGGCTAGTGTGCCTGTGCAAACTCCCATGCATAGTCCTGGCACTCATCCTAAACCGTTTGCTTCTAAAGTAGCTATGAATACAGTCGAGATTTTATTTAAACATGGAGATGAAAACAAGCGTATAAAAGCATTGGCTATTCAAGGTTCTAGTTTTCTGATGACAAAACATGAAGCTATGGTTCTTTATCAGAAGGAGGTGACACGGGTGGTTTTACAACAACCTTCTGTGATAAACCCCAATAATTTCAAGGATGATTTTGAATTAGTGAGATATAGGGCTAAAAGATCTGCTTGTCAGTTGACCTTGGACCATTCTAATTTTACCTTTCACCCAAATAAAGACCTCTGCGTGTTGACTGTTAATACGGTTCCCTTCGCCAGTCTTTTGAAATATTTTCCAAGACAAACGCAGTCGTATATAAATAACGCCCGGTCTGTAGGAGTGAATGCCGAAGAACATGTGGTATATAAGTATCCAAGAGTGGCATTGGTTAGAGAGGTGCCCGTGCAGTGTCAACCAAACCAGGTTGCATACTTGGGACATGCATTCGACGAAATGGATAGTAAGGTACATTCGGCTGTCGGTTTTTGTGGGAATGTGTTGTTCAATGCGGTAACCGGTTGTAATGTTATATATGGCATACACAATAGTGGCAATCCCGTTGATGGAGCGTGTGCGTTTATCCCAGTATTGTATAGCGATTTAGAGTTTTTCTTACGCAACGTACCCGTTTTGGATGTACAGGATGCTCTGGCCGAAGTTTATTCGGACGCCGCCGGGGAACTTGTGCACCAACAGGAGCACCAGTCTTTCCACAGAAAGAACGCGTTTTCTTTCTGCTCAGACATAGTGGGATCGCCGTGTCGTTTGTGGATGACTCTCGGAAATTCATGCCAGATTGAGCTGAAGTCAAAATTCGTATATAGTAGGTTCATAGAGTGGTGGTCCAACGCTAAGGTGTATTTGGATGGCCACTTCAGACCGTTACTTGAGACCTGCTTACATCCCCCAAATTTGCCTGCTAGATGGAGGTGGTTACCAAAATACCGGTTCGCAGATGTGATCACAATGCCTAAGGAGTATTTGTCTCATTATCAGGTGCGTGAGTTGGCGTCCTCTTACTTAGATAGATTATTAAACCATTCTGGTTTCGTAGAGAGGTTGCGAAGTGTTAGACCTTTAACACTTGATGAGGCACTCAACGGGATTCCGGGTGCTCGTTACATTCGAAGCGTGAATATGCAATCAAGTGCCGGCTATCCCTATTATACGGCAAAACGTAATATGTGCATTTTAGATGGAGACCGGTATCAGTTACCAGCTTTGGTCATTAATAGATTGTCTCTTATGGAACAAAGACTTAGAAGAGGGAAGTTAGGCGCTATAGTATTTTCTTCCTCTGTTAAGGATGAACCAATTTCTCGTAAGAAGATAGAATCAAGCATACAAGAGTCAAAACCAAGCGACGTGAGCGACTCTGACCTTAACGCAGCCATTTTGGCTGGCTTTGGAAAGTTGCGTATATTCCAGGCCATCTCGTTAGAAGGGTGTCTATTGATAAGGAAGTTCTTCCTGATGCTGGTGTCGTTGTTACAGGAGTTTAGATATGTTTCTTGTATAGCTGTCGGATTGAATTGTTTCTCTGCTGAGTGGGATGAACTGTATAGCTATATGACGCCGGATTGGGGTGGTGACGGTCATTGGTTTATCTGTGGAGATTTCAGTAACTATGATCAGCGGATATCCAGCGAATTTTTACGGCAGGCTTGGTGGGTTCTCCGAGAGTTGTGGTTGCACACTGATTACTTTATGTCGTTGGATCCAGAAGAGAGAAACGCATTTGTAAAAACGTTAGACACTATAGGTGTAGAATTGAGCAATCCATTATCATGGTTTTGGGGAGATTTGGTGCATTTACATGGAGGCAACGCCTCTGGTCACCCTTTAACAGTAATTATAAATGGCATCGTCAATTATATGTATATGTGTTACGCTTTCAACCAGCTCTATCCACAGTTTAGTTTTGATGAAATGGTGAGATTTATGTCGTATGGAGATGACAACATTTTAACGGTTCACCCGTCTTGCCCTAACTTCAACCAGATTGAGATAACGCGCGTTCTAGCGGAAATAGGGGTAATATATACGTCTTCAGATAAGAAGATTGTTTCCGCGCCGTTTGAAACAGAGTTAACATTTCTCAAGAGAACGTGGAAGAAAATGACTTACACACTGGATGGCGAGCCTTATACGTATTACTCTTGCCCTCTAGATTGGTCGTCATTCTCAAAGACTCTGTCGGTAGAGAAGAAAGGTGGCGCGGACGGTGACGTCCGTATGGTTGCCGTGCTGTTGTCAATGAGTTTGGAAATGATGCAGTATGGTCCTGCAACGCATAATTCTTTCTTATCGGTGGCGGATGAGTTCTTAGAGAAGCACCGGCTGCGGAGTACGTTTAACGAAAGCGTTCGAGAGGGGTGGAAAGATATGACCGTGTTTTTGAGGGATCGCAGGGACAGGCGCGATTCCATTCCGGCCTTGAGTCCGATGTTTTCGGACTCGGAGTCGGAGTAGGGAAGTTTTTAACTACCCAATGATAGGACAGGAGTCCTTGAGGGTGCGGTGGAAGGTCTATTGTAGGCTCCGGTTTGTAATGGATTACGCGGAGTTCTGGTGGATTATTTGTTTGGCAAACATTAAGTGTTTGTCGGTGTTGGATTTTCAAGCTCTTTAGGACGGACCTGCGGATCTTGAGAGAGTTAATGGCTTCACCCATCAAGCCAGCGAATTATAGTAGCAGCAAAGAGGGCCTTGTTGACTAGTTTTACCGCTATTGCAAACTATAGTACTACCACAAGGGCAATAGTAATGGAGTCACAATGAGCGACCAAGGGCAAACCCCTAAAGTTCTTTTTAGAATAGGCTGGTCTACTAAGTGGAAGTGCAATGAGCGGTGTATGAGTTTAAACCGTTCATTATGATAACTCGCTGAAATGTATAATGAGACACAAGCTCACATTGAGCATCAACAACAGCTAACTTTTGCTGACGGGGAGGTAGACGCATCTATTGAGACGGTACCGCTGGCATATCGTGATGTGACTGACAATGGCATGGATATCTCGCATTTTTTCGAGAGACCTATAAAGTTAGTAGATGTGGAATGGGATGATGACACTAATTTATTCCAGACTTATTCTATTTGGTATTTGTATTTTTCTCGTTCCACCATCCGACAGAAATTGCGAGGTTTTTCTCGCATGGCATGTGAAGGTTTGGAAATCGATTTCCGAGTGAATGGGTCGCCTTTTAGGTATAGTTCCGTGTTGGCATCGTATAGACCACTTTTTTGCAGGCAGAAGCGTATTGAGCAGACGGAGTCTGATTCTGTTACGAGATATTATCCCATTCCATATTGCGATTTTTCCGGAGGTCACATATTGGAAGACGGGCTTAGTGATCCAGGTTACCAGGCTGTAGAATCGTATAACACGGTGGCTGACGGGGGTACTACTGCATCCCTTATAGCGCGATCTCAGCGGCAGCATGTTTACTTGGACGTTTCATCCTCACAGGGCGGGAAGATGGTTATTCCGTTTATTTACCCTAGGGAAGCGCTTCAGATGGATTTTTGTAGTTTACCTAACGATGCGACGTTTGATAAGTATGCCAACAGATCGTATTTTATGCGGTCTTTGATGGGTCTGGGGACTTTGACCATGGAGTCATTGCATGCTTTACGGAACCTGCAAACATCGACTACCAATGGGGTTACCATATCTATATATGTTAGACCTTTGGGCGTTAAAGCGTGGATGTCTTCTGCTAACGCTTCACTGGATCGACAGGGGCTTACTTCTTTTTTAACAAATTTGTGGTCATCGTCTCAAAAAACAATTGATTCGGTCGGTTCCAATTCGACTGATATTGTGCTAGCTCCGCTACAACAGGGTGAGAAACCCACTATTGCCAGTTTTGCAAGTAGGACCAGTTTGATAATGCGTGAACCGTGGCAAACGACGTATAGTCCAGGCTATTCTATTGCTGCGATTCCTATTCATCCTATGCATAGACATGTGTCAACTTATGTTTCGTCTCGTTCACCCGATCAGTTGAAAATTACTATGACCCCGGCGGCTTTTGTAGCGATGAATTACAGATTGTGGCGGGGGACTGCGAGAGTATCTTTGAAGGTCATTACGACTCAATTTCACAAGGGCAGACTTCGAGTAACGTGGGAACCTGATTTGGCGAACTATGCAAACACTAGTATAGCGACTAACACATATGTTCAACCTGCCGACCCTGTTTCACAGTCTTATATCTGGGATATATCTACATCTTCAGAAGCTTGTTTCGACGTTGGCTTTGGTTCCACGACAGACAGACTTAACGTCCCGCCTTTACGGTCGGTTGGATGTCCCAGTGCTTATTCAACTATGACGGGCACAGCAGCTGGTTTTACTACTAGTGATTTTTCCTTAGATAACTTTCGTGATTACGTCAACGGGTTTTTGATGATACACGTCGAGAATAAGTTACAAGCACCCATAGATTGCCAAGTGACAGTGGTTGCAAGCATATCATTTCCCGATTTAGAGCTTTATGACGCTATTAGTCAGACTACTACACTGGATCATATGACTTCTGCCGCTGGTGGATCTTATTCGGAATATGCCATAACATCAGATTTTGAAGAAGATTTATACATAGCCGATTATGCCGCCATCCCATCTATGAGCACGCGACCGCACACGTCTGCAGGTTTGATACCTCAGGGTATTGGCACCACTCCTAAAAATTTGGATTCTAATGTGAGAATCGATCACGTTTTCCAACGCACTACGCGTGTTCCAACTGTGGACGTGATGACATCCGAAACATTGATGGATTTGGTTACTCGGGAGTTGTTGTACGACGTGCACCAATTTGAGGTCCCCTTGGCGCAGGAGTTTGGCACTGAGACTGAAGCTAGTAGGAAGAAACGTTGCGGTTTGTATTACCCCCCTTATTTAATTAAAGGGATCATGCCTGTGGTGCCAGGACAGTACGGCACCACAGCCCCATGTACATCGATGCAATATAATAAGGCAGCTGAGGGCGTCGACGTTGGTTACACTGCGACCATTGGTGGTAGTACCCGCACTTTTACACCAAATTTGGCTCGGACCCATTTCGCTATCTTGCTGAAAGAGTGTTATGTTGGTTACAGATCTTCCTTTAAGTGGAGGTTTATGTCTTTGGGCAGCAACGGTATGGAGTGCGATTATGTGGGACTTGAACGTATTAATGCTGGTCCCAATAAAGTGTTGGGTTCTTCGCACACGCGAACTGGTTCATACCCTACATTGCAGGCAGTTTCTCCTTATGCAAATACAGCATACATTGACGTAAATTCGACGCAAGCCTTTCCCACTCAGTTAGATCCGGTTAATGTGGTGGTTAAACCTCTTAATTATAACTACGAGTCGGGGACTCAAGTAGTAGGCGGCAACACTGATGGTGATTATCCTAGTTGGTTTACGAGATTTGCTGTCACTTCATCGAAGTATTCTGTTGCGACCATGCAGGAGCTGCGTCAGAGAATGGTGACGGGTCTTGGATCCTATTTCAGCGGGGGTGCATATGGCGTTTCTGGAGTTCAATTGCATGTTCCATACTATGCAAGAACTAGGTTTTTACCCTCTTCTACGTTGGGTTGGTTGTTCGCTGAAAGTAACCAGGAGAATGCTGCGGCTTTATGTTTGACAGTGGTAACCAAAGCTAAATGTGCATACGTTGACGTAAACTCGACGCAAGCCTTTCCTACTCAGTTAGATCCGGTTAATGTAGTGGTTAAACCACTCAATTATAACTACGTATCGGGGACTCAAGTGGTAACAGGCAACACTGATAGTGATTATCCCAGTTGGCTTACGAGATTTGCTGTTACTTCATCGAAGTATTCTGTTGCGACCATGCAGGAGCTGCGTCAGAGAATGGTGACGGGTCTTGGATCCTATTTCAGCGGGGGTGCATATGGCGTTTCTGGAGTTCAATTGCATGTTCCATACTATG
>OGVJ01000076.1_pt1 | contig 10610 bp, 23 predicted proteins | sample 1575741 | NCBI WGS metagenome assembly OGVJ01 (sample SAMN07581528, study PRJEB24739) | freshwater metagenome | place: Singapore | collected 2015-01 | reverse complement strand
GTTTCCCAGTCACGATATTCATCCAAATCCTGCTACTTGCTTTATTTTGCCTACGTAGTTTCGATTGCCGAGCTTAATTACTACTGAATCACCTACACCTACTATTTTGTCGTTCTGATAATAGAACTTTTTATCTTCCATTTTAATCGTGGTGAATAAATATATCTTTTAATTGAAATATAACTACAAGCGCCCATGGTAATGCAGCGGCATGATTATGTGTAATGTATAAGTGGTTAGCGGCGCACATCATTGAGCCGAATAATCCTAACCAAAGGAGTGTTTTAAGATTCATAACAACAGTGTATTAAAATTGAACTTAATAATATAAGAGTTATCCCTATGCTAGCTACTATCATTAGTATTTTAGCAAATTGTGTTTTATCTTCGTTTTTCATTCTTCTTCTTCTTTATTTGGTTCTACATTTGAATATATAATACTACTACCTGTTAATTGGTAAGCCAACCTAACAGCAACATTTCCGTTTCTATTTTTAGAAAACTCTATGTATGTACCACCACCATCTTTATCTGATTCGCGTCGCATTTCAGCCATTGCATCAACCATGTGCTTTAGTTTGTTGCTACCTACGAATACTCCTGCTTTGGTTACTTGTTGAATCAACATGAATGTAGTGAATTTGTTTAGGTCGTTTTCACCTTTGTTGTTTTGAACACAAATATCTACTAACCATGATTCTGCTGTTTTTCTGTCCCAATTATTATCGTCACGAACACCTTCAATTATTTCAGCAGCTGAGTCTATTAATACTAAGTCCCATCCTAATTTGAATACTTGTTCAATTACATCTTTGGTGTTGTGGTTTGTATAGTCTGATACAAACATGGTTTGTATAGTTCCGAACTGAGGAAAACGTTGAGTGTATTTAAACATCTGTTTTTTACCCATTTCGCCTGAAATAAATAAACACCTACGTTCTTTGTTTTTGATTTGAACTGATGCCATTAAATCAAGTAGTACAGTAGTTTTACCTACACCTGGATCACCTATAACCATGATGTTGGTAGCGCTAGGTATACCTCCTTCATGACTAATAAGTTTGTCAATTGTTAAACCACTTTCCATTTGATCCATCATTCGTGAATCAATGTCTAATTGGTTTAGTTTTGTGATTTGACTAAAGTCAATTTGAACACGTGTTGGCTGTGTTGCAATTGGGTTTAATCTTGGACGACCTCGTTTTTTCATAACCGTTTTTTTAATTTGTTAATATAAATGTACATCCAATGGCTTTGGAAGCCTAGTTCTTTAGTAGTCGAGGTAGGACTTGCACCTACACGCATTGTTATGCGACTGAATAGTTGTGTCTTCTATCGGAACGGATATCCATTCTCGCTTCCACCACCCGACTTTAAGTATTACGCAGGGCAATACTCTGTAGCTAACTCATATAGTTTCGAATTCAAAGCCATATCTTGATTGAAGTTTTTTATCTTACGTGCTTTACGTTCTTTAACTCCAAATTTATAGTTAAAATTCCCACCAATGATTCGCTCCTGTACTCGATTAAACACACTCCATAAACTATTTCCTGTGTCTTCGGCTCGTACCGGTTGTGTAAATTCATTGAAATCAATTTTTATACGTTTGATTTCATCTGCACCAAACCTAATTTCAAGTGCTTTTTTAGCAAACGATTTGATTTGGTTTTCGGTCAGTTGAGTTTGTTTGAATTTATTCATTGATTCAACTGTAAGTGGTAGTTTTTCTACCATTTTCGAAATTGTTTTCTGTAATTCAGAAAAGTCATATCCAAAGTGTCTGATTTTTAGGTCAGCAAAGTCTTGTGTTGATATGACTAATCCATTTTCACATACTAAACGGAATATACCTGCTTTAAATGTAAATGAATTTTTCCCATCACTACTGTTTGTAAGTAGGATTTGTGGGAATACTGTATCTCCGTCTTGACCTTCAATTACTAAGTCACTATGTCGAAATACAACTAAGTGTTTTTGATAACCTGCACCTTTACGTGCTTTGACTTCTTTAGCATCAACTACATTCCATCCTAGTTTACTCATGTCTTCAATTACCTTAAAGGTAGGAATGTGTGAGTACTTTTCTGAAGTTGTTTCTGATCCTTTTTTAGCAAATATACTATTTGCTTTTGCTTTGATTTCTTCCATTGAAAGAAATTCTGTGTTTGAGAGGTTTAACGGCATAACTTATTTTTTTATTTGTTAATATAAATGTACGACAAGTATCCTTGGAAGCCAAACTCTATTCATAGGATTCTCTATCTATTTTTATTACATAAGGGAACCTAGGTACACCATCAGGTGTTAGGTTAAAGTATTTTACTGTAGCTGATTTGCCTATGAGTTGTGTTCTGTTTTGCCACATTGCTTTACATTCATCCCAATTAAATTTAGGTGAAGCGTTGAAGCGGTGTCCTGTTTTGCTTTCAAATATAAATGCTCCAATCATTCCTGTTTTGTTTCCATTCCCCTCTTCTATATCTAATATAGTATATTCTTCATCTATGAATGATTTGTGTTTGAGTAGTGATTTGCTTCGTTTATTTTCGTATGGTTTATCTAAACGTACCATTTGTCCTTCATAACCCATAGCCATGTATTCGTTATACCATGACATTAATTCAGTTTCGTTATTTATTTGTGTAGTTCCTACTTTAACACAACAGTTAGGTAGTGAAATTAAATTCAAATAAGCGTTTCTAGAAACGAAATCCGCCCCTACACTAGGAACATCATAAATGTGGTATTGAATTTGTTCAGCGCTTGCTTTTAAGTCTGATGCTGTTGGTTTAGTTTTCTTTACCAACGAACAAATAGCATTAAAGTCGTTTGCAAATTTATCTGCATACAATTCTCCATCAAACACCAAGTCGGGGTTTGTTTCAAATATGTATTTTAATGCTTCAAAAATATGGGGTGCGGATATAATGGGTTTACCGTTTCGAGACCACATTCCATCTGCCCTAACAATACAACGTATACCATCGAGTTTAGGCTGTGAATAAACAGGGAATATAATTTTATCTCTATAGTCGTGATAGTCCTGAGCTAACATTGGTTTAAAGTAGACAGGTTTATCTATGTCACGTATGTTGTCAAATGAACCTAGTTCAATACGTTTAGTCCACATTGCTTCAGCTTCTGCTTTAGCTTGTTGTTCGGGTGTGGTTGCGTTTTTCTTACCTACGTTTTTAGCTTCACAACACGTCCATTCACTTGTTGTTTTGATTCCATCTGTATAACCTGAGATAGTACGAAAACAACTCCCCTCTACTTCAACTGTCCATTCATTGATTTTACCATTGACAGCTCGTTTATATAATGTGTTAAATTTCATATTGTAAAGGTAAGGTAAATTGTTTTGAAAGCCTAATTTTTAGTAGGCAAACGAAAGATGTTTTTCTGTCTATCTGTGTGGCCGCTATTATAATCATCTATGCGTTGAGCAAGTTCCATTTGTTTGGCTACTTCAAGTAAATCTTTAGAAATAATAGGAGTACCTTCAAACGTTAACATTGAATTAAGCCATTCTACTGCTGTTTGTTTATTTTCCATATTTAGCATTGTAATAATTTTCTGCATCTTTAAAGTTTATTGATTGAGCACCATGAGTATCTGATTCATCGCACACTCCTTGAAAATAATCATCTATTATCTGCTCCTTCTCCATTTCTTTGGCTTGTTCACATAATTCATCTAATTCTTTCCAAGTTAGTTCACAATACTGAGGATCGCCATACGTTTCAAGTTGTAGTTTTAACCACTCTACTGCTGTTTGTTTATTTTCCATAAGTTTCGTTATAGTATTTTTCTGGTGTTAATTTACCATGTTCATGAAAATAATACCTTGCCGTATCAATTATCTGTTGCTTTTCCTTTTCTTTAGCTATAGCAAAAGTAAATGTAGCTGTTTCAAATAAGTCTCCATCGTGTTCAAAATGGGATTTTATTTTATCCCAATACCATTCAACCGCTGTTTGTTTTTTATTTTCCATAAGTTTCGTTGTAATATTTTTCTGCTGATAATCTTTGTAAAGGATTGTCTTTTACCATCCAAGCGTCTATTAATTGTTGCTTTTCTATTTCAAGTAATGAATTACCTATTTCAATAGCAGTTAATAACCCTGCATTTTGATATTTTTTAGAAAGAGATTCTAACCTTTCTATTAGTTCCATCATTGCTGTTTGTTTTTTATTTACTGCTGTTTGTTTATTTTCCATAAGTTTCTTTATAGTATTTTTCACAATCAAAATAACCTTCAGGCATTTTAGCTCCTGATATAGCATCAGATTGTACACGTTCAATCATAGCTTTTTCTTTAGCGATATATACATCTTTTATAATGTCAATTAGGTAGGGTGTTTTGTCAAATAAAGTTTTATTAATTGATAATAAATCAATCAATTCTTGCATTGCTGTTTTTTTCATTTTACTCTCCTATACAGTTTTTACATTCATAAGAACTACCTATAGTGTTACCTAATTGATCGTAGAAAAATGCTTTATCTACCATTCCCACCCCATATTTTGTTTCTAATTCTGGAATGTTGTCTGTTCCATTTTCACATTTGTATTCTGAGAGAATACGTTCGTATTCTTCTATGGGTGGGCCTTCATACATTGTTCTGTATGTTTTTCCTAATTTTCTACCTTTGTAAATACCCTCTTCAAATTCTTGAAGTTGTGAAGTGGGTGTGTTGCAACGATCGCATTTAGATTCCATTTTATTTTAGTTTAAACAATTCGTAAACACTATTTTTAGTTTTAAATTTAACGTAGTCTTCTCTTTGCTCTACTATTTCAGTAACATCAGTTGTCTGCCAATTAAAGAACTGATTGAACGGTCCCATAAGTAATGAACGGCCAATAGCTGGTTCCTGATGGTCAGCTAGATAGCTACCATCTTCATCCCATTCTATCCATTTTATATCAACAGAATGGTTTATTAAATTGTCTCGTTCACGAACTAGTTTCCAATTTGGTTTACCTTGTGTTAGTAGTCCAAGCAAAGCAGCTTGGTCATCTGTCATTTTTAGATTTCCATTCTCATCTGTTGTGAGAAGTATTTCTGGTTGTTCTCCTGATATCATAGTTTTTCTATTTCTTGTTTAACTTCATTCCAATACATTAGTCTTTCATCTTGGTAGCGAGGGTCTTTCAATTCACTGCTTTTACATTGTTCAAGTATGACTTCATTACAGATATAAATGCAGATGTTTTTAGCAGTTAGTACGTTTTTATCGTGAGATAGCTCGTGACACCATCTCATATATGCATCATTATATAATTGTTGTGCTTTTTCTTTTGGTGTCATAATTTTTCTATTTCTTGTTTAACTTCTTCCCAATAATCAAATCTTTTAGTTTCCCATTGAATATTATCACTTCCATTCCAATTATAACATTCCTTGATAATTTCATCAACTGCAATCAATGCACATTCTTTAGCATTTTCCAGCGAAAGAGTGGTGTATTCAGCTTGCTCCCATTTAATTCCGAGATATCCGAACTTTTGACATAGTTGGAGTGCTTTTTCTCTTGGTGTCATATTTCAAATATATTTCCGTTATACGTTAAACCTAAATCAAATCTTCTATCAGTTACTCCTGCTGCATTACTAAATGTAATACCATAGTCAGGCAGATATCTGAATCCAGTATTGATTATGTCTTCAAAGTTGTGAATGTGTCCTGATAAAAAATATTTTGGTTTAATTCTATCCAAAACATGTTTACGCAAAGCATTATCACCACAAAACTCTAATACATTTTGTCTATTTCGAGATAAATCCAATATACCTTTACATGGACCATGTACTGCAACTATATCCATTCCTTCGGGTATTTGTTCCCAAACACGATTGATAGTTTCTCTTGATTTCATAAAAGCCCAATTACCAAATGTTGGTGTGTAAGGTGAACCAAATATCTTTATACCATTTACATCCATCCAATCGTGCATAAGCAAGTGAATATGACATGAAGTAAAGAGTGATGGCTTAATTAAGCCACGTTCAATTGAAGTATCGTGATTACCTGGAATGAAGATTTTGTTTGGTATAGGTACTTTTTCATACCAATCTACAAATTTATGAACTTCATTTTCATTAGGGAATGGATCTCTGTGGTTACTACAATCGCCTGTGTGAATAACCAAGTCAATACCTTTAGGTATAACAAGCCGGTTGTGAAACCCGTGTGTGTCTGATATGTGCCAAATTTTCATTTAATGTAAAATTAATATAAATTGTTTTGAAAGCCTACTGTTTATCTAATGGTTCAACTTCTATTTGGTTTGGAATAATTCCGTATACCGTTTTTAATTTTTGATATGTTGAATCACCTTCGTAACATTCCACCCACGTTCCAGTAGGTACACCTTTGTTTACTAAGGGTATTTTAATAAGTTGTTTTGGTTTAAATTTGTGTTTGGTGTAAATGTACCCCAACACAACTAGAGCCAATGCTATAACAGACGTTGAAAATATAATTACCATAATATAAAAGTAAAAAAAAGAGTGGCCGAAGCCACTCTTAAAACACATGGCAGTAACTTATATTAAGCTACTTCTTTTACACGACGACGGCTGATGCTGTACATAGCATTAGCTAATGTGTCGTTGATTCCACGGGTACCATTTACCACATTGGAAATGTGAGAAACTGAGTAACCAGTCATTTCAGATAAACGAGTGTAGTCACCTTGACGTTGACGTGCACGATAGAAGGGGCGAATCGCTGTACGATTCATTTTGCGTTTCAATTGTTTTTTCATAAAACTTATTTTTTAAATTTATTTATACCTAATGATATAAACTTTTAAGTTGAAAAGCAAGTTTAATTTTTAGATTCTATATCTTTTTTAACCTTTAATTTTAGACTAGAAATCATTTTAACCATTTTACGATGGTTATTTGGTTGTGGTGTAACAACTCTTGCGTTTGAATTAGAGTCGTTTATCATTCTGTAGTGAGATGTATTTGTTTTAATTTCACTTTTTCTAAATTCGTTTTCTATTTCTGAGATGGCTGTTAATAGTTCTCGTTCTTTAGCTACAAGTGAATTGGTACATTCTCGTTCGTTGTCAATTACTTGTTTACTTAGTTCTTTTATTCTAACAGTTAAATCGTTTATTTCTGATTTTTGTAGATTGATTTTGTTGTTTAGTTCTTCAGTGTCGTGAGTAAAACTGTTTACAATTTTAGGCCCAATTGCTATTAAAGTAATAGACAATAATAAAATAGATAACGCCACTAAACGTTGACCAGGAGAGATAGTTCCTAGTATTCCAGAGATATATTTAAACATACTATATTTTTGCTGCTACAAACGCGTTATGAATTTTAGTAGGTAACATATCGTATCGCATGTTAAATCTATCAGACATAAGTGCTTGTATTTGTTTATTTGTATAAGGGGTATTTTTTGGTTTAGACCACCTACGAGTGTAGTAGATGTAGTTGTAAAAATGAATATATGAATTAGCTTTTTGAATATATTCTTTTACGTTAATACTTAATTTCCACTTACGAATTGTTTTAGCTGAACGTTTTTCATTATCTAATTCTAAATCACGAGCTATAGCTAAATGTTTTTTAATGTTGCGTATTTCTTTTCCACACAACCATTCATCTATTCTAGCTAAAGAAAAATCTGCTTTTTTCCAAAGTGGAATTTGTTCTTCCCATTGTGTTAAATGACAGTATTCATGAACTAATATAGAAAGGGAATCTGGTCGTTTCATTGAAACGACTAATTCTTTGTTTTCAGAATCAAAGTACCCTGAACAACGGGCACTTGAATTTTCACTTAATCTAACTGATTTAACGTTTTTTAAAACACATTTAATACCAACACGTTCACATTCCTGCTTTACAAAATCTATAAAAGCTAGGTCGTTTGGTGTTGGTTTCATAGTTCATGGTTTTAAGAGCATATTCCGGAATCGTCCCATGCACCCCCACTAGTACGCCACCCATAATATCTATTCCCAGATCCTCCATTTTGAGTTCCATAATATCCTGCTGACGCTGATGTTGTTAAAGCGGTGTCTGAAAATATAGTTGAACCTGAGAAAGAAGCTTGTTGGAATGTTTTAGTACCTGAACCTGAGTAATAAACTGTAATGGCTTGGTTAGGTCCTATATTTGCACAAAATCTAGCAGAATCAAGATTACTATTATAATAACCTGTTATTGTGCCATAACCACCTCCACCACCACTGTTTGGTTTTGTTGAGCTAGCTATTACCCCTATTATACTTGCAGATGCCATGTTATGCTTTTATACCACCAATTACAGCCCATTTATATGGTACTCCTGATCTTTCAATAAATTTAGCTACTACAGCTAATCCTGTTCCTGCAATTTTAGGATCAGATAAACTACCCGAGCATATAATTGTTGTTGTTCCTGTAACAGAAGAAAATGTAATATCATTAGTTGCATCTGTTGCAAAAAATACAAATTCTGTGCCTATTTTGCTACTTCCACCCAAATCATCTAACAATATATTTACAGCGCCCGCTTGAGCATCTATAGGAAAAAATGCACCATTGTAAGTAATAAGATCTACACTTGCTGTATAACTAACAGCTGTTAAAGCTGGTCTAACTGCAGATACTCCACCAGCACCACCACTACCACTTAAACTAGCAGGTAAACTAGAAAGATTTTGAAATGGTAATGTTCCTCCATAAAAAGAGGCGGTTTGGGCAATGTTAGAATATGATGAAGATCCGGCATATGAAGCACTAACGGCATATGAAGCACTTACACCATATGAACTACTTAATGCATACGATGAGCTGTTAGCTAGTCCTGTAAATGAACCACTAAATGAACCAGTAGCTATTACTGTATAAGATCCAGTTTCATTTAAAGAGTTAATAATATTTGTAATATCTGAGGCTAAAATTGTGTTGCCTGTCGCAATGTTGGTTTTAGGTATTAATGCCATTTGTAATTTTTATTATAAATATTTAAAAAATGTAAAAGTTTATTACTTTTTTAATTCTTCAACTATTTGTTCTAGTTGTGTAATCCTAGCTAATGCTTCTTGTAGTGATTTTACAGTTATTGCTAGTATACCGTCGTAATCTAATCTATATGAGCCATTTTCCTGGTCACCATTGCCATAAACCAATTCAGGTTTAACTTCTAATACATCCTGTGCTATAAAACCATGCTTTACAACTCCCGGGTTTTCTTTAAATTCAAATTTAGCAGGTTTAAGTGCGTTTATTGTGTTTGAATGGTTGTATGAAAGATACATGATGTTATCTTTTCTTCTTCTATCAGATAAACCTCCTATAATGTCTGTACTTACTCCTGCTCCACAAGCAGCTATGTCTATGTATGCTCCTCTATTTGTGCCACCTATTTCAAAAAATCTAAGTTTATCTTGGTAAATGTCAACGTTAACCCCAGTAACAATTGAGGTGTTTGTTACTGGTTTGTTTAAAAATATTTGTCCACCTTCATCTCCTACTGTGTAGTTTGAGTTTAAATATTGACCATTCACATTTCCTGAAGGATCTACATATGCTAAAACACTGGCTCCTGAGTCTTGCCATTCTGTTAGGTTTGCGGTTTGTGTACCATTACCTTTTACAACCAATTGTATTTCATTTGCTTTACCTTGTATTTCAACTAAGCCACTAGGGGCACCTGTAATTAAGTTAATACCACCACCAAATCCTGCTCTTGCATTACTATAGTCTACAACCATTACTGCTTGACCAGGAACACTAAATCCTACTCTACCATAAGATGGAGAACTAAAGTTTCCAAAGTAAATAGAACCTGCATTTGTATAAAAGTCTAATTGTGATGTGCTTGTAAGTTTTAAATTTGAGCCATCATATTCTAATTTATTTGCTTCACTTACAGCAGTGCCTGTAGAAGCATAGTAGGCTAATTTACTTGAGTTCCCACTATTTACAGTACCTGAGCCATTTCCAAAACCAGAAGCAGCTGCTGAGGCAGATATGAAGGTTGGATCTATAAATGATGATGTTGAAGCATAAGAAGCAGAAGTTACAGTTCCTACTATACTTTGAGCTGTAGTAGAATATGAGGCAGTACCTTCTAATGATCCTGTAAAACCAACAGTTGTGGTAATTGAGCCTGAGATGGTGGTATCTCCATTTACAACTAATCCTTCACGTATATAAAACTTTTCTTTTATTGGCATTAGATTATAGTATAATCAAAATATACATTCCAAGTACCTGACACTACAGTAGCTCGAACTATATTACTTCCTCCAGATATTGCTGCTGTAAAATCTACAGGAGTAGTATCTCCAATGTCTTGAGTAGTTACTTCAGTTAAATTTATATTTGCTGTTCCATCAGACACCACCATTATTGTACCTGCTCTCATGTTTGTGCCAGGAGATAAAGCATCATCTAAAACATATCTTACAAATATTGATTTATGAACATAAGTAGAAAAGTTAACACTAACAATATTATGAGGAGAACCTACACTATCTATACTAGGAACATTCCCAGAGAATGTTTTAGAATCACTTCCTACTTGTAAATAATAACCTGAGCTGATTACTACATTTTGATTTAAACCTTCATATCGTGACTGGGAAAC
>OGVJ01000075.1_pt1 | contig 10669 bp, 19 predicted proteins | sample 1575741 | NCBI WGS metagenome assembly OGVJ01 (sample SAMN07581528, study PRJEB24739) | freshwater metagenome | place: Singapore | collected 2015-01 | reverse complement strand
CTACCAGGGTATCTAATCCTGTTTGCTCCCCATGCTTTCGTACCTCAGTGTCAGTATTAGGCCAGATGGCTGCCTTCGCCATCGGTATTCCTCCAGATCTCTACGCATTTCACCGCTACACCTGGAACTCCTGTTTTCTCACTGAAGAGGTTATTCGCTTGATCGACACTTAACCCTCGCTCGAAAGCATTGGGATCAAAAGTTGGGTGAGAAGCCAGGGCGAGAACTTGTCCATTGCGCACATCCATCACGATCGCTGCCCCACCATCAGCGGGAAAGCCGAGCCCGCGCGTACGTTTGACTGCTTCAGCAAGTGCTTTCTCAGATGCTGCCTGCAATCGCATATCTAAACTTGTTACCAAATGTGAACCAGCTATTGGTTGTGTGTTTTTGCGTGTTGTAGTCACTGCTTCTTTGCGATCGACAATAAGCGTTTTGATTCCTGGAACTCCGCGCAAATATTGGTCATACATAATCTCGAGGCCGGCCTTACCGATTGATTCAGATCGGAAATAAGTTCTGCCATTTTGGCCCGATAGGTCATCTTCAGTAAGCGGACCAACGTAGCCAAGGACATGTCCACCATTAAGACCTAAATTGTCTGGATAACTGCGAATTGCAATAGGTGTGGCAGAAATTCCGGGATAGCGATCAGAGCGTTCCACAATGCGAAGAGCAAGCTGGGGATCTGCCTCTTTGGTAATAGGTACGGGCTGAAAACGAGAACCCGTCCAACATCCTGCTTTTTGGCCCTTAGGGAGTTCGCCGCATAAGCGAGTGCGTTGCCATACATCTGCGTAATTGAGACCAAGCAAGGTAACTAGATCACGGATTACGGATTCACCTTTGTCCGGTAATTTATCTATTTTGGTGCGATCAACAGTAATCGCTAGCCCAACTTTGTTGAGCGCCAAAGAAACACCGGAAGAGTCAACAATAAATCCACGATTGGCAGGCGTTACTACATCTCTACTTTGAATACTCAACGCCGCATCTCGGTAGATGGGACCTGCTGCGATTTGAAGATAAAAGAGCCTTCCAAATAAGGCCGCCATCAGACTTGCGAAAAATATCTGAATGACAAGGAGGCTAAGCCGTGAACGTTGATTCATATCCGAGAATTCAATCCAAAAACGTTTGCATGCAGATAAGAAATTACTTTCAGGACTAAAGGCGAGACGAGGGCAGTCCAAAATGCTGTTCCTGCCAAAAGCCAGAAGACGCTTTGAAAACTGCCCGCTTCTTGGCCTAAAAGAATTCCAAGTAGAAGATACGCCATTTGCGCTGCGACGATGCCAATAGTTGTCAGCAGAACGATATTGATGGGGTTTGCACGGATGTTGTCATCCCCGTAGCCCAAAAATGCCACTGCATAACAAGCAATGATGAGAATCAGCGTCCAATGCCCCATCGGCCCGGGCGAAGTTTGTGACAAATCCATCGCTATACCAGCACCAAATCCCGTCAAGGCTCCAATCTCTGGGGTACTCAGCGCAGCCCAAATGAGCGACACAATCAGAAGTAGATTGAAACCGCCCAAGGGAAGACGAAGCTGAGTTACCAATGCTTCTTGCATAAGAAAGACTGTCAGAAAGATTGGTGCTGAGTAAAAGAAACTACGTAATGACATTGTCTTTATCGATTAACTTGTTGGAGTAGGTGTCGGCGTGACATAGACAGTCACAGTTGGGATTGGAGTGGGAATTGGTTTCGGAGGTACTAAAGCATCACGTGGATCAGCACCTTCTCCTGAAACAACAACAGCAACAACGCCTAAGGTTGAAAAGTTTGTATAGAACTTCACATCGGCGGTCTGAGTAACAGCACCTGGAGAATTTTCGACTCCCGTTACAACTCCAATCGGGACACCAGGCACGAAAGGTCTTCCCCCTTGGCTACCACGGGCGAGCAAGACATCACCCTTCTTAATTTGAGTGCGATTATCAAGTAGTTGTAACTCTCCGCGCCGAGTTCCTTCTCCGCTGAGAATTCCTATCTGCTGCGATCCGGCAATACGTGCCCCGATACGAAATGCTGGGTCAGAAGCTAACTGAACGAGTGCGCTATTTGGATAGACATATTTAACGACACCTACCAATCCATAGCCCGAGAGCACAGTCATATTGCTCCGTATTCCTGAATTTGAACCGGCATCTAAAGTGATTGTCTGGGCAAAGGAAGTCGACGAGCCTTGGGAAATTACTTTAGCGCCAACTACTTTATAACCAGCCGTTCCTGCGAGGTCTAAAACACCTTTCAATTGCTTCAGGAGAGCATCGGCGTTCTTACGATTCTGTAATGAAAGACGGAGCTTGTCGTTCTCTGCTTGCAGCTTTTCTATCTTGCTACGTGTGCGTCCTAGCTGAGTTACATCAGAGACAAAATTGCGAAGCGGGGTAATCGCCCAAGATCCAGCTTTTTGCACGGGGGTGATTGCGGTTTGTGTCCCCGTTCGCAGGCCATCAATTACCTGCACTCCACGCAAATCAAGTGTGATGAGAAAGAGAGAGGTAACTATTAAAACAATAATGAGTAAGCGACCACGGTTGTCGCCGCCGTATCGCACTAGAAATTACCTACCGGCGTGGCTCAGAGATCAAAACCTTTTCAAGGGCTTCAAACTCTTCGATGCACTTACCAGAACCCTCAACAACTGCATCGAGTGGACGATCTGCAATATGAATTGGCATGCCAGTCTCTTTGCGAAGTCTCTCATCGAGACCCTTTAGCATGGCTCCACCACCAGTAAGAACAATTCCTCCTACAAATACACCAACTAATACCGCAACACAAACACCAACGAATACTCCTACAAATACTCAAACTCCTACCAATACAGCTACACAAACTCCGACTCAAACTCCTACAAATACCGTAACACCAACACGAACATCTACTCAAACCCCTACAAATACACCAACTAATACTCCTACAAATACACCCACTCAAACCAGTACTCAAACCCCTACGAGTACAACAACCCCTACTAGTACTCCAACACAAACTCCTACTAACACTCCTACTAATACGATAACACCTAGTCAAACCTCAACTCAAACTCCTACTAATACACCAACACAGACACCAACGAATACAATAACCCCTACAAATACTCCTACAAATACAGCTACGCAAACACCTACAAATACCCCAACTAATACCGTAACTTCTACTAATACTCCTACACAAACACCAACCAACACCCCTACTCGCACTACAACACCGACCCAAACCCCAACTAACACAGCTACTCAGACTCCAACTAACACTCCCACCAATACAATAACACCTTCCCAGACTAGTACCCAAACCCCTACTAGTACTCCAACACAAACTCCTACTAACACTCCTACAAGTACTGTAACTCCAACACAAACTGCAACACAGACACCAACACAGACCGCAACGCAAACTCCTACTAATACTGTAACTCCGACCAATACCCCAACACAGACCGCAACGCAAACCCCTACTAATACTCCTACAAATACTATAACTCCTACCAATACACCGACAAGTACAGCTACACAAACTCCCACACAAACCCCTACTCGCACTACAACACCGACCCAAACACCTACCCAAACCCCTACTAACACTCCTACTAATACTCCTACAAATACAGCAACATCTACTCAAACACCTACTAATACTCCTACACAAACACCAACCAATACACCAACTAATACTCCTACAAATACCATAACTCCCAGTCAAACATCTACTCAAACACCTACAAACACACCAACCAATACACCAACTAATACGATCACTTCTACACAGACACCAACACAGACTCCTACGCAAACTCCTACTAATACTGTAACTCCAACTCAAACCCCTACTCAAACTCGGACTCAAACCCCTACTAATACTCCTACCACTACAATAACACCGACTAATACACCTACTCAAACTGCAACTAATACTCCAACTCAAACACCAACCCAAACTCCTACAAATACCATAACACCAACTAATACCGCTACCCAAACCCCTACTAACACTCCTACCAACACTCCTACTAATACGATAACTCCAACACAAACTCCTACTAACACATCAACACAGACACCAACACAGACTGCTACTCAGACTAGAACGCCTACACAAACACCAACAAATACAGCTACTCAGACTCCTACAAATACACCAACCAACACTGCAACTAATACTGTAACACCTACCCAAACTCGAACTCAAACTCCTACGAACACTCCTACAAATACACCAACCAATACAGCAACACAAACTCCTACAAATACTGCAACTCAAACTCCTACCAATACTATAACCCCTACTCAAAGTAGTACTCAAACCCCTACCCAAACTCCAACTAACACTCCTACTAATACAATAACCCCTACTAACACCCCCACTCAAACCAGTACTCAGACCCCAACTAATACGATAACACCGACACAAACTCCTACAAATACTGCAACACAGACTCCTACAAATACCATAACACCAACTAATACCGCCACCCAAACTCCTACACAAACTCCTACTCGAACAATAACACCAACACAAACTGCAACACAGACTCCTACACAAACTCCTACTAACACAATTACTCCTACTAACACTCCTACGCAGACACCAACACAGACCCCTACCAATACAACAACACCGACAAATACACCTACGCAAACAGCTACACAGACTCCAACCAACACTATAACCTCTACCCAAACCCCCACAAATACCCCCACTCAAACCAGTACTCAGACCCCAACTACTACTCCTACGAACACAATAACCCCTACGAATACCGCTACTCAAACTCCTACAAACACACCTACACAGACTCCAACTAATACTATAACACCTACTAACACCCCCAGTCAAACTCCAACAAACACACCTACAAATACCATAACCCCTACTCAAACTCGGACTCAAACTCCAACTAACACTCCCACTAACACACCTACAAATACCACAACACCAACTCAAACTCGGACTCAAACCCCAACACAAACACCTACTCAAACGAGTACACAGACTCCAACTAACACAATAACCCCTACACAAACTCCTACAAATACTGCAACTCAAACCCCAACTAACACTGCAACTAATACACCTACAAATACACAAACCCCTACTCAAACTGCAACTAATACACCAACTCAAACACCTACACAAACACCAACCCAGACTCCAACCAACACAATAACACCAACCAATACCGCTACCCAGACTCCAACACAGACTCCTACTCAAACACCAACTAATACTCCTACTAATACTATAACTCCTACACAGACCCCTACAAATACTGCAACACAGACTCCAACACAAACACCAACCCGTACAACAACACCAACAAACACTCCTACTAATACTCCTACTAATACTATAACACCGACTAATACACCTACACAAACTGCAACCCAAACTGCAACCCAAACTCCCACTAATACGATCACTCCTACTAACACCGCTACTCAAACACCAACTCAAACCCCTACTAATACTCCAACTAACACAGTAACGCCTACTAATACTGCCACCCAGACTCCAACACGTACACCTTCCAATACTCCAACGAATACAATAACTCCTACTAATACTGCAACTAATACTCCTACTCAAACCGCTACCCAGACGCCTACTAACACACTAACACCAACTCAAACCCCAACCCAAACTCCTACTAACACTATAACTCCTACACAAACTGCAACACAGACCGCTACTCAAACCCCTACTCAAACTCCTACTAACACAATAACACCTACTCAAACCCCGACACAAACTCCAACAAGAACACCTACCAATACTCCTACAAACACGATCACTCCTACTAATACCCCCACTCAAACTGCAACGCAGACTCCAACCAATACCCCAACCAATACTATAACCCCTACTCAAACCCCTACTCAAACCCCTACTCAGACACCTACTCAGACTCCAACTAATACAATCACACCTACAAACACACCGTCAAATACCGCTACTCAAACCCCTACCAATACTATAACCCCTACCCAAACTCCAACACAAACACCTACGCAGACGCCGACTAATACCATAACTCCAACTCGAACTGCAACACAAACCCCAACACAGACTCCTACTCAAACACCGACTAATACAATCACTCCTACAAATACAGCAACACAAACCCCTACTCAAACACCGACAAATACTCCTACGAACACAATAACCCCTACAAATACCGCTACTCAAACTCCTACAAACACACCTACAAATACTCCTACTAATACGATAACCCCCACCAACACTCCTACTCAAACTCGGACTCAAACTCCAACTAATACTCCTACGAACACAATAACCCCTACGAATACTCCAACCAATACAACTACAAATACTCCTACAAACACACCTACAAATACAATAACACCTACAAATACTCCTACAAATACTCCTACAAATACTCCTACGAACACAATAACCTCTACGAATACTCCAACCAATACACCTACACGAACACCTACAAATACTCCTACGAACACAATAACCCCTACTCAAACTGCTACGCAGACTCCAACTCAAACTCCAACTAATACTCCTACTAATACAATCACTCCTACTAATACCGCTACTCAAACACCTACCCAAACCCCTACCCGAACTCCTACGAACACTATAACACCTACTCAAACTCCAACACAAACTGCAACTCAAACACCTACAAATACTCCTACTGTTACAATCACTCCTACGAACACAGTAACACCAACAATGACACCCACAGTAACGCCGGGAGCTATATATATTTGCCCGGTAGATACTACTCATAACGTACTAACTTCAAGCGGATTATCTCCTAATGATTATTTTGTAAATTTAGGAACTACATCAGGAATTGTCTGCTTAGACATCACTATCATTTCAGGAAGTAATGATACCTGTAATTGTATTGTCGTATATTACGGAGAAACTATTATAAGTAATACATCAATACCAGCTCCTGCTGAACTTAATAGTAATATAAGAGTAGATTTCACCTACACTTATGATTCTCTAACAGGACCATTGGTAAGAGTATTACACGTAACATCTTCTGCTATTTGTCAATGTGATCAAACACCAACACCAACCCCAACTCAAACAACTACTATTACCCCCACTCGAACTCCTACTCCAACAGTTACCTTCACTCCTACAAACACTATAACCCCTACCCTAACTCCAACTAATACTGCTACCAACACACCTACAAATACCCCTACAAATACTATAACACCTACTCAAACACCTACACAAACACCTACAACCACACCTACAAATACTACAACACCAACTCGAACTCCTACTCAAACCCCTACTCAGACACCAACTAATACGATCACACCTACCCAAACCCCTACAAACACCCCTACCAATACACCGACTAACACGATTACTCCAACTAATACTGCTACACAAACTCCAACTAATACTCCTACTAATACTCCTACTAATACAATAACACCAACTCGGACTCCTACTAACACACCTACTAATACTCCTACGAATACTCCTACTAATACAATAACACCAACGCAGACTCCTACTAACACACCTACTAATACTCCTACGAATACCCCTACTAATACCATAACACCAACGCAGACTGTTACCCAAACCCCGACTAACACCTTAACTCCTACTAACACACCTACTAATACTCCTACGAATACTCCTACTAATACAATAACTCCCACTAAAACGCCTACTCAAACACCTACAAACACCTCTACTAATACAATTACTCCAACTCAAACTCCTACCAATACAGCTACTAATACTCCAACTAATACAATTACCCCTACTCAGACACCTACAAGTACGCCCACAACTACGGTATCTCCTACTAACAACATTACCCCTACCCCTACTCAAACTCCCACAAATACCCCTACAAATACTATAACACCTACTCAAACACCTACTAAAACTCCTACAAATACACCAACTACCACACCCACTAATACAATCACTCCTACAAATACTGTAACCCCTACAAACACTATAACTCCAACTAATACTATAACACCGACTAATACCGTTACACCTACTAAAACTCCGACTAAAACTCCGACTAAGACACCAACGCCTACAAAAACACTTACCCCTACAAAAACTCCGACTAAAACTCCGACTAAAACGCCAACACCTACAAAAACTCCGACTAAAACTCCGACTAAGACGCCAACGCCTACAAAAACTCCGACTAAGACGCCAACGCCTACAAAAACTCCGACTAAGACGCCAACGCCTACAAAAACTCCGACTAAGACGCCAACACAAACAGTTACTGTAACACCAACTAAATCAATTCTACCTACGGTAACCCCAACAAATACGGTTACACCTAGCATTACCCCAACAAATACGGTTACACCTACAGTAAGTCCGACTAACACTCAGACACCTAGTAACACTGTTACACCAACAATAACGCCAACCAACACAGTAACACCTACTAATACTGTAACACCTACTAATACAATCACCCCAACTAATACTGTAACCCCTACAAACACTATAACTCCAACTAATACTATAACACCGACTAATACCGTTACACCTACTAAAACCGTTACACCTACTAAAACCGTTACACCTACTAACACACAAACACCTACTAAAACCGTTACTCCAAGTAATACAGTCACCCCTACAAACACTATAACTCCAACTAATACTCAGACACCAAGTAACACTGTTACTCCTACTAACACTATTACACCTACTAAAACAGTCACTCCAAGTAATACAGTTACACCAACAATCACCCCTACAAACACTATAACTCCAACTATATCATTAACACCAACAAGGACTCAAACACCTACAGTAACCCCGACTATATCATTAACACCAACTAAGACAGTTACACCAACTAACACAGTTACTCCAAGTAATACTGTAACACCTACTAACACTGTAACTCCAAGTAATACAGTTACACCAACAAGGACTCAAACACCAACAATAACTCCGACTAACACAGTTACACCAAGTAACACCATCACACCTACTAATACACCAACACCATCTATAACTCCAACTAATACAGTTACTCCAAGTAATACTGTAACACCTACTATAACGCCTACCAACACAATCACTCCAACCAACACTGTGACACCGTCTATAACCCCAACTAATACAGTTACTCCAACTAATACGGTTACTCCTAGCAACACTGTAACACCGTCTATAACCCCAACTAATACGGTTACCCCAAGTAATACAGTTACCCCTACAATATCATTAACGCCAACAAGGACCCAAACACCAACAATTACTCCAACTAACACAGTTACTCCAACCATATCTTTAACACCAAGCAATACTGTAACCCCAACAATAACACCTACACCTACAGTTACACCAACTATATCTTTAACTCCAAGTAATACAGTCACACCAACCATCACACCTACTATTACTACAACTCCAAGTAATACAGTTACCCCTACAATATCATTAACACCTACAATAACTCAAACCCCTACGGTAACCCCAACTAATACCGTAACACCTACAAATACTGTTACACCTACTAACACACAAACACCTTCCATAACACCAACTAATACTGTTACACCAAGTAATACAGGAACACCAGGTGCTTCACCAACACCAACTAATACAGTTACACCAACTATATCATTAACACCAAGTAATACTGTGACCCCAACTAATACTATTACCCCAACTATATCTTTAACACCAAGTAATACCGTAACTCCAACTATAACACCAACCAATACAGTTACCCCAAGTATATCTTTAACTCCAAGTAACACTGTAACTCCGACTATAACCCCAAGTAATACAGTTACCCCTACAATATCATTAACGCCAACAAGGACCCAAACACCAACAATTACTCCAACTAATACGGTTACTCCTAGCAACACTGTAACACCTACAATAACCCCAACTAATACGATTACCCCAAGTATATCTTTAACTCCAACTAATACAGTTACCCCAACTATAACACCAACACCTACAGTAACTCCAACTATATCATTAACACCAACTATAACACCAACACCTACAGTAACTCCAACAATATCATTAACGCCAACAAGAACTAAAACACCAACGGTTACTCCAACAATATCATTAACGCCAACTAATACCCAAACCCCAAGTAACACTGTTACACCTACAATAACCCAAACCCCAAGTAACACTGTTACACCTACAATAACCCAAACACCTTCAATTACTCCTACTAATACTATTACACCAAGTAATACCACTACACCTACAATAACCCAAACCCCAAGTAACACTGTTACACCTACAATAACCCAAACACCTTCAATTACTCCTACTAATACTATTACACCAAGTAATACCACTACACCTACAGTTACTCCAACAATATCATTAACCCCTACAAGAACTCAAACGCCAACGGTTACTCCAACAATATCATTAACCCCTACAAGAACTCAAACGCCAACAATAACACCTACCAACACCGTTACCCCAAGTAATACAGTCACCCCTACAAGAACTCAAACGCCAACGGTTACTCCAACAATATCATTAACCCCTACAAGAACTCAAACGCCAACGGTTACTCCAACAATATCATTAACCCCTACAAGGACTCAAACGCCAACAATAACTCCGACTGTTACTCAAACGGTTACTCCTAGTACTCCTTATACACTATTCT
>OGVJ01000074.1_pt1 | contig 10696 bp, 18 predicted proteins | sample 1575741 | NCBI WGS metagenome assembly OGVJ01 (sample SAMN07581528, study PRJEB24739) | freshwater metagenome | place: Singapore | collected 2015-01 | reverse complement strand
GAAATGTGGCGCAAAGTCGCCAAGTATGTAGGGGTTACCTCCAACGGGTGGAACTATGCCGAAACAAGAAATTCTAAGGAATTGATGCTTTTCTTCAACGATAGCCAACAATTTGCACTAGTGATGGCCGTAACCGGAAAAGCAGGAGCGGGAAAATCTGAAACCGCCAAGAAATACGAAACCGAAAACAAAAACGCCTTTTTATTGTCCTGCAATTTTACCTGAGATTTGGTGGATTCCGTTCTTCCAGAATTTTACTCCTGTTGTTTCTAAATCGTAAAAAAATAATTTATTCATATTTTAATTTATTTTATTAGTTAGATTCCACAAGAACCACCGTGTCCAGAAATATCACATATGTCGTGTTCAGTGAATTCTACACCCTTGTGGCTGATTGCTACTTCATAAGGTACACTTGTTAGCGGTTGTCCACCTCTAGACCCAGAAGGATAACAAGTGAATCCTCTCAAGCGGTGTGCGTACTTAGCAAGAGTCTTAGCGAAGTCCATAGCCATAGCTTCATTATTATATTCTGAGCCCCAATTACTTAAATTTAACGTACTAGAAATAGCCATGTCTACATAATCTTGAACGTCAGCTTGAAACTTAATTCGTCTTTCGTAGTCTTTTTCTAAGTCAACAGCACTTTCAATTTTCGATGGATCTAACCCATATGTTTCAATCAAAACTTTGGCTGTTCCGTCTACTACGTATTGATAATGCCATTTACTCGAACCTTTAAGATACCTTCTTTTGTATGCTACTGCAAACAGCGGCTCGATTCCAGTAGTGGTAGAAGCCAACATGCCGATAGTTCCAGTTGGAGCAATGGCTCTAAATGCTACAGGTACAGATATATCTAATTTATTGGCTAAATCAGTACCAGTAACCGTAGATACATCACGATAAACTTTCAACCAATCGTGCAATTCAGGAGTTACTTCATAACGGTAGTTTTTCTTTAACAACCATTCGTGTACTCCCATCAATCCTAGTCCCAAACGTCTGTTCTTTTCACGTGTTTTTCTTACCTTGTCGTAAGGAAGATGTGCTCTAAGTGTTCCACAAAGTAGAAACTTAGTACCCAATTCAACAACCCTTTCAAATCTTTCGATTGAATCAATTCTTGACATGTTAACAGAACCCAAGTTACATACATCACTGTCGTCTGAAGAAGTAACTTCCGTACATGCATTTCTGAGAGTTTCATTCTCTTGGTCAAAGAAATTAAATGACATACCGGGTTCACCTGTTCTCAATGCTTGTAATACATTCTCATAAAAAGTATCAGGAATTTTACCAGTCATCTTAGGTTCTTTATCTTTTGTTTTCCAAGACTCGTATGGATTTTCCAATACTTCTTCTAAAAATTTATTATCGTAGTTCAAACTGATATTGGTCATATCCAATGGAGCAGGATAATTAAAGTCAGCTTCTTTCAAATCAGCAATTGTTTTTCCTCCTGTCCCAGCTACAACTGTATTATGCCAATCTTTAACTTTAAGAAACTTATTGATGTCTCCGTGTCTCCAATTCAAACTTGCGTAAATAGCCGAACGTCTGGAACCTCCTTGCATGACATTTCTACCGATTTCATTGATCATATTCATGGCTGATAAAGGACCACTAGCTACACCTCCTGTTTTCTTAATTGGTTCTCCTTCTGCTCTGTATATTGAGTAATCATTACCTATTCCTCCTCCTGTCATTAAACATGACTGAGCTTTCCAAGATAGATTTGACCAATCTTCACGAGAATCCTCTTCACTTTTTAAAAGATAGCAGTTGTTAAAATACTTGTTTGGTCTTCCTGCGTAATAGATATATCTACCTCCGGGAATAAATTCCATTTCTGAAATCATTTTAATCAATTCGTCTTTTTCTTCTTGAGAGATAAACGATTGACACACGTCATTAACTAACGTTACAGCTAACTCATCCCATGTCTCAGCGTGTTCGTGTTTGTACTTGTTGTTGAAGATGGTTTCTGCAATTTCTGTTCTGAATATTTTATTTGTTTTTTCCATAGTTTAAAATGTTTTGCCGTGTTTGTAGCCTCTCAACTTGTTGTAGTTAATCTTGAGGAGAATGTGTGTTTCCAAATCTATGCCAAGTCCACCACACAAGTCAAACAGGCGAATTACAGTGTCGGCAATCTCATCCTCGAATGAATTTTTGACATGGTTTTCGAACTCATGCTTGAAAGTCTCAGCATCCATTGGGTGTGGGTCTTCTACATAGGCATTGTAAAGTGAGGCCACAATGTCAGGATTTGATTTGTGTTCTTTGCGGAGTGCTTCTGTTCCTTCTGCGATTTCTGTAATTACCAAAAGTAATAGTTCAGAAATGTTTCTCTCTCCTGAATCCCAGAAGCCTTTTTCTTTTGCGGTTGCGTGTGACAACTCAATTAGTGTATTGATATTCATAGTGTTAAAATAAGGTTAATTGTTGTGGTTCAATCTCATCGATAATCTTTTTGCATTCGATACCGAAGAAATTGTAATCTATTTGGTAGTCTTCCCAATTTTCTTTTTCCTCGAAGTAATTACACTCTCGTGCAAATCCTCCTGCCAAAAGGCTATTGAGTCGTCCGTCAACATTTTGTTTGAATACGGAATCGCCCGTTGTAGTTGGAAGAAAGCGCATAACTTTACCAAGATTTTTGATAATCTTTTGGCCTTCCTCAACCGTGTGGACTTCTGCGTGCCATCCTTTAGTCGCCTTATATCTTCCGAAAAAATCATAAATGTTGCGTGATTCAAAGATAGTATTTTTAATTGGAATTTTTGATACAAAATATTTCTCTAATGCCTTTGGCACAATGAGGTAAGAATTGTCTTTATGCCAGTCTTTTTCTGTCTCAAAGATGCCTTTCTTCTTGACCTTTCCACTAACAGATTCAGCTAAATAATTATTAACATCTCGTATAATCATTTGCTTGTATTTACTATCCTCAAGAATTAATCCTGTGAGTTTCATAAATCTCTGATTTATCTCCTCAATTCTTGCAATACTTTTCTTGTGAACTCTCACAGTAAGACCATCGGTGTTAATCTGTAACAACTGAACATTCTTTGCGTTTGTCATGTAAGCCTCAGCAAGCATGGTTAACAGAAGTTGTCCATTTACGGTGATGCGATAGAAATAATATCTGTCAAAGAATGCACTTGTTGATTCTCCTGTCTTACCGAAGATTCCATTCAGCGCAAGTTTTAATCCTGCTTGAACTACATCGTCTCCTGCTTTCTGTGCCTCAACGCGGTCATCGAATATCTTCTTGTAAGTGTTAATGAAAACTTCCTGTGGGATATGCTTTGGATGAAAGTTATTGGTGATGGCAATGTTTGGATAGTATGATTTAACATCGTAGTCAATGATTTCATATTCATCATCGGCTTCATACTTGCCGGCAGGAATGCATCCGTGAATACCACCTACTCCGTAATGAAAGTGAAAGCCCTTAAAAATTACGGTGTGCTTGAATTTTGTGTCATCTGTAATTACAGTCCTTTTGATTGAGTCCAGCAAATACTGAAACTCTCGGTTCTGAAACTTGATATATGGAATTACACAATCTTCCAAGTATACCGCCTTGTCATACTTTACTCTTTCTTTCAGATCCTTCTTATCTAGTCCACTTGCTGCTTTGATATATCGTAGGAAGATTTCTTCACCGATTGCAACATCGGGTCTATTTAAGAAGTTTGCTTTGTACATTTTTGAGAAGGCTTTGCGAAACTCAATCTTTTCAGCACAAAGAAAGTAGAACTTTCGAGTAGACAAAACATCATTCAGGTTGTAGGAAAGAACAGACTCGACTTGATCTTCGGTAATTTCTTGCTCGTGACTGATGGGCATCTCCTGTACGTTGTACCAACCCATAGCAACTTGTAGGGATTTAAGGGATGTTCTCCTTGCCTTGTTGTTGTAGTGGTTGATGAGATAAAGGTCGAGCTGATTCTTCATCTTTGTTCGTGGCTTCTCGTTATCTTCTTTTGTGATGAACTGTTGAACAAATATGTAAATCGAATACGCTACGTTGTGTCCTGGCATATCCTTGTATCTATCCTTGTTATCAATGATGTGGTCCAATACAACAGCATCAAATCCGATGTTGTTAAATCCGACCATTGTCATTGCTTGGTCAAGATACTCTACTAATTTTTCTGTATCGTTATTCCAAGGAGAGATTGTGAATACGGTTGGGGTCTCAGAATCCTCTTCTATATCCGTATAGGAAAAGAAGTTCCTCATTGTTTCAATATCATAGATTACTGTTTTCATTTTAGTCGTCGATTGTTTTAAGTGAGGCCCCAAAATCTGTTTCCCATTGTTTTTCTGAATATGCAAGAAGGTCGTCAAATCTTCCATTCTCTGTATATCTACCTGTTGCTCTATCAAATTGATATTCTATTGACCCGAGTTGTCCTCTAAAGTGATGTTTAATCTTCTGAATAAATACTTCAACTGGGTCATTCACACCGTCTACAAATGTTCTGTGAACAATAATCCCAACATCAGGTACGTTATAGAAATGTGAAGATTGTGCAATATCGTACATTTTAGGAACAACATATTGACCTCCAGACTTATCTTGTTTTCTCGGGTGAGCCACAAGAGTAACATTGATGTCGTTGTGTACTGCAAACTTCTTCAGTTCTCTCAGCAAATCACCGGCTCTATCGTGAGTACTTTCTTCTTTGCTTGGGTTGTCAATATAGTTGAAAGGGTCAAGACATAAACAGTCTATCCCATATCTCTTAATCATTGTCTTGGCTGTATCCAACAGCGCAGGAAGTGAGAAGTCTTCCATCTTTTCCGTGTTGTAGAAATAAAAGTGTTTCTTGAGCATATCGGTCATTCTTCTTACCTCAGCTCTATTCATTTTTGTAACAGGCTTACCGCTGAGTTGTTCAGCGAGTCTTGTTATTTTCAATGGAGCCATGTTCTCAGGAGAGAAAATTCCAAACTTCCAACCATGTATTTGAGAAAGCCTAACATAAGTGTAATCCAACCACGTTGTTTTTCCAAAAGAAGGGATTCCTGAAACCACTACGAGTTCTCCTTTGTTCCAACTCAAGTGTCTGTCGGTCTCAGGCATATTAACCTTACATCCGATTGGAAATCCCTCACTCTGATAAAGTTCGATGAGGTCTATAAAGTCACCTACTTCTGCTATTTCCTTGATTGGAATGGGTTGGGCCTCAGAATATAATTTCTTAATGGCTTCTACTCCATGAGCCTTGAGCACATCGTTGGCATCCTTGGCATCTTCAGGAAAGTGAATTACAAAAACATTTGATTGATCAAATCGTCTCGCAAGGTCCTCCTTGAGTTTTTGTCCCGGACCATCATTATCAGTCGCGAGAATAATCTTCTTGTTTTCAAAATAAGAATACGTATCATCTAACCATTGTAAATTGTTAACTCCTTTACTTGCTCCATTGGGACAAGAGACAGCGAATGGATATCCTGCTTGATACCATACCATTGCTTCTTCTTCTCCTTCGCAAATAATAATCTCACTACTATCTTTGATTCTGTTCAAGTTGTAGGGAATCTTCTTTGCTCCACTTACCATCTTGAACTTCTTGTCTGATGTTTTGAATTTTATGTTTACTAGTTCGTCTCCGTCATAGTAATTAAAGCAAATGACCTTGTGTTTCTGCTCATCTTGTGGCATCCACTCAACTGACATCGAGACACTAAAGGCATCTACAGTTTCCTGTGAAATGCCTCTGGACTCGAAGTATTTAGTCACTCTGCTATCGGGTGCATCTGTTTTGGGTTCTGGCTTTGTGTATTGTTTTACGTTTGCTACAGAACCTTTCTTTTGACAATGGTGACACTTGAATAGTCCCTCGTCTATGTTTACAGAGAGTGAGGGGTCTGAGGCCTTCTTCCTTGTATGGGCACACCAAGGACACTGTGTCTTGATGATCCCACTGAAGTGACCTTTCGTGTCAATGCCAGCCTTTGTTAGTTCGGATTGGTAACTCATTATTTAGAAAATAAGTCCTTTTTGTCCTCTCACGGGGAACTTCCAAGTCTTGATTGCTGCTTTCCAGCTTTTCATTTTATTCTTACCAATCATCCAACCTTTTGATTCATAGAAGTTCCAAAACTTCTCTGCTTCTTGTTGTGGGTTTAGTACGTTTAATGAGTTTAGGTAGAGTGCAATCTCTTCCATTGTTGGAGGTTGGAATCTTTTAGATGGGGTCTCACTCTCTTCAATCTTTTCAGACAAAGAATAAAACAAGTCATCTAAATAAGACCACTCTCCGTTTGTTTGCTTCTCAATCAATCCTTTAAGGATTAACTTAATGATTTGATAGTCTTCGTTTTTCATCGTTTGGTTTTAGTTTTAAATGTTGTAATCTGAGTATTTGAGGCCCCACTGTAAGTTGAACCAAGTCATCTCTTTTTCTGCTAATGTTTTATTCATTCTTAGATTTTTGCGTAAGTAGGCTATACCCCACTCTCTCCATTCTTCTGATTGAGCAACCGTCATAGTCCAATCAGTAAACCAATCATCTTTACGGTTTTTAATGTCATCATAAGTGACTTCATGACCTGCAATAACAAACATCTGATTAATGATATCTATTACTGCTTGTTGTCGCTTTTGTTCTCTTGTTACTCGTACCATAATGTATAGGTGCTGTTTTTGGTTTTGAACTTAACGTAATTCTCTTCTTGTTCTATTATCTCTGTGATGTCTGTAGTCATCCAAGTAAACGTATCGTTAAATGGGGACATCAATAAGCAACGCCCTACTTCGGGTTCGCTATGTCTGTCTTTGAACTTACCTGTTTCATTCCACTCCAACCACATTACTTCTTTTGATTTTTTAGTAAGACCATCCTGTTCACGGACTAACTTATATTTAAAGTCATCGGTCTGTAAAATATTTTCTTCTGCTAATCTCATTGGTATTTTTATTTGTTTAGTTTTGCTCATTGTTACCTCCAAAAATATACTCAAATATCTCATCTAAATCATGGATGTCTTGTGTTTGATGGTCTCCATATCCAAGCCAATATGCATCGTTAATCTCTTCCCTGTGCATTGCTTTGGCTTGTTGTTTTAACTCCATGTACTCGCTTACGTCAATACATATATTAACAGTTCTGACTCCTACGGTTTCTTCGTAGGCTTTTCCCTTTTCTTCAAGTTGGTCAATGAATAACTCAATGCTACTTTGTTTATTGTTCATTGTTATGTAAATTAATCCAGTCGTTAAAAGTTATAGTTGGTAAATTATTTATTACACAATTTGTTATGAAAGTTGCGTAATGTTCTGCTTGTTGTTTTTGCATTGCTTTGGCTTGTTCAATATGATAATATTGTTCTGCGCTTAATGCTTTTGGAAATAATTGTTCAACTAAATATTCCACTGCCGTTTGTTGTTTATTATTGCTCATTGTATAATATTTTACAGAGATAAGAGAATGGTGTTCTAACAACGAATGTTTCACCGCTAACTGTGTATATGCATGTTTCTATGTCTGAGACCTCACCATCAATAACTGATGGTCTAATGGCAGTAATATGGTCTGTTTCGAGAATCATGTCAACTACTCTTGTGTCTTCGATGCCCATGTCTTCGAGCATTTTATCGTACAGTTCTACTTTTACTTTAATTTTCATAATTGTGAGTTTAATAGTTTTCGTTTAGATAATCCCTAAAATAAATTGCGTGATTGTATTGTGCAAATCTTGCCACAATTTCTTGGTTATAATAAACACGCCATTCTATTTGGTTGTTAACTGTGGCTTGGATTACTCTTGCTTTCATGTCAGTAGGTCTCTAAACTTTTTTCTTTTGTCTACAATGGCTGTTCTGTGCTTTTCCTTATCGAGTTCAGGTACTCTCCTAATCATGCTTTCTTGCAAGATATCAGATGAACTTGTTTCGAGGAAGTCTACAAAGGTAATATATTTTGATAATTCCATCCAAGTAGATTTTCTAATTACTTCGGATGCTTTATCATAACTAGCCGAATCATCGTAAATCATTTTATCGCTGGCTATATCTGATAGCATATCAGTACGATAACGCAGATAGTCATCATCGGTTATCGCAAAAATAAATCCACTGGGTGTGTAGATTAATATCTTTTCCCAATCAAATGAGTCCTTCATATATGTTGTTTCTTAGTATTTTGGTTATGGTTGTTGATTCTATTCTCCCACCTTTCTTGCCTTTGATTCCTTGTTTGTTTAGTTCACGGGCTATGTCTTTGCAAGTGAGGCCTCCCTCCCTCAAATCGTAAACTGTTTTTACTATCTTCATTTCACCATCATCAGGTATTAATTTCCCATCAACTTTGTGAAAGCCCAATGGGGTAACGCCACAATATACCTTGCGTTCTTTCTTTAAGTGTGACATAACACTTGTGATAAGTTCTCCCCTTTGATTGGATTCAAACTCAGCAAATGCTGCAATCATTTGAAGCATAAGTTTGCCGTGAGACGTACGAGTGTCTACTTGAAAGTCTTGCGTGTAGAATGCCACGTCTTTCTTTTCGAGGAAGTCAATCCACTTCAAAGTATCTTTGAGGTTCCTACCAAAACGAGATAGACTGTATACGGCAACTACATCAATCTTCTTTTGTTCAGCCAATCTAATCATCTTCATGAACTCAGGGCGATTCTCAAATCGTTTACCCGATACACCTGGGTCTGAGAACTGATAACGAATCTCGTAGTCGTTCATATTACAGAACGCTTGTAGTTTCTCTAACTGATTGTCTAACGAAGAGCCGTCTTCGACTTGGTCAACGTGTGACACCCTCGTGTATATTGCTGCTACTTTCTTCATTTTTAGTTTGCTTTTCTTTTAGTTTTCCGATTGATGATTTGATGATTTGATTCATAATCGTATTGTAATCTACTCCGATTGTATTGGCGTATGCTGCCAATGTCGTGGAGTTTCTTCGGGTCATTGTAACGTTGATTAACTTGTTAGGCTTTCTTTTGGCAAATGCCTTTCGTGATAATCTAACTCTATGTTTGATGCAGTAGTAATAAACTAAATCAGACACCAATACATCTACGTCTCTAAAATCAAATTTGTGTGCAAGTTGATGCAATTGATCGTACAGTCCATTAGGAATACTAATGGTTGTTTGGTGTTTTGATTTTTGTTTTCTTACTTTCTCCATCTTGTCCAATATATCCAGAATCCCAATAAGCCTATGATTGTAAAGTCTACAATACAGGGGGCAAAGTCAGACCAAAAGTTCTTTAGTCTAATCGATAGAAAATACAATCGCTTCTTCATTGATGTCGATTTTATTTACAATCATGTTGTCTTCACATTGAAAGTAGTATGCAAGATTGGAACCAACTGCAATGTATGGTCCTCCACTTGGGTCTACAAAGTCAATAACATTCTCCTTAGACCTTACATGCTTGGAGTATTTATTGAAGAAGTCATAGTCTGCCTCCATCTTTCTTTCGAACTCTTCGCGAGATAGAGTAGGTTCTGAGGCCCCATTCATATAATGAATATAGGCTGTATCATAATCGTTAGCCAATCCAAAACGCAAACCCATTTCATACATGCCCGTCATCTTAACGGTGTTTCCTTCCTTTTCAAAACGAATGACATCGTTATAACGGTTGCGTCTCTCAATAATTATATGATTATCCATAAACTTTTTCTAATAATTAAATTGTTTTAATTTTAATTTTGATTAAATTCTTGTGATTTCTGCTACTAATAAATTAACTAATTCTTCTCGTGTCAAATGTTCTTGGTCATAGCGTGATACAATTGCAATCAGATTTTCTTTTCTGTAGTTTGCGATGGACTTGACCAATTCGGCAAATGCATTCTCTGTGTTCTCGCTTAGTTTTTCTTTTTCTACTAGCTTGTTGTTTGTTGTGTTCATGAGTGTTCTTTTAAGTATTCGATTATTTTATCTTCTAGTCCGTTTGTTTCATCAAGAATGTGTTTGAGTGTATCCAAAGATGAACTCTTGATGTGAGGATGCTTAAACTCCTCTGCGTTCCAATACGCAACGGTATCTTCACGGTGGAACATATTCCACATTTGATTGTATGGGTTGAAGTGCAACAACCAATCATACGTGCTTTTGATCATGATATTCATTTTACTGACTTTAGTGTTTGAACATATCGTGGGTCGGAAGCATACGAACCGTCAATCTTATTTAGATATCTGTTTTGTATGTGAATGTAGCACTTAATACAATCTCGATACGTGTTGTATTTTGCGTACATCCTATGCTTTCCGGCTACAAATTTACAATTGTGGTACGTAATTCCAAATAAATTTTTTGCCTGTTGTCCCACATTAGACTTGCCGTGATTACTTTCTATCTTAGATTGTGCACATGCCATTGCTGCTAACACTGCACCGTTCTTAGTTAATTCGGCTGTTATGCCTGAGTCTGTGAGTTTGACGTCTTGTTCTTCAGCTACCTCAACTGTTTTGGTGTGAGTTATATAGCGAATCTTTTCTGGAAGTTGGCTATAGTAAATCAAGCCTGAACCCAATAAAATGTTAATCAAAACAGATACCCAAAAACCTTTGGTCATATCTCTGTACCGAACCAATTGAAGGTCGTCATTAATTTTTAATACCATAATCTTTTTTATTAAAATAACATAATATAAATTAGCGATAGCCAAATTATAAATGTTATTGACATAGATGCTGCGAAAG
>OGVJ01000073.1_pt1 | contig 10726 bp, 20 predicted proteins | sample 1575741 | NCBI WGS metagenome assembly OGVJ01 (sample SAMN07581528, study PRJEB24739) | freshwater metagenome | place: Singapore | collected 2015-01 | reverse complement strand
TCAGGCGGCAGACCTAAAAAGCGAATTGAAACCGAGTCGGTTATTGATGGGTTGCCAGTCGTAACCTTAACAACTAACAATAAACAAGAAACAAAGAACAAGGATAAACCTGCATCTCGTAAGAAAGAAAATATTAATTTTTCTCAATACCTAGAGAATTGCAAAGTAACTGGTCAAAAGCCAATAGCTGAAGATCATCCGGTATTTACTTACGCAAAAGAAATAGGTTTGCCTCATGACTTTTTGCGCCTACAGTGGTTAGAGTTCAAAGAACGGTATTTGGCTGACGAAGATAAAACATACAAAGCATGGCCTACCGTATTTGCGAAATCAGTTCGAGACAACTGGTTCCGTCTTTGGATGCTTAAAGACGATCAATACGTTTTGACAACTACTGGCCTACAAGCACAAAAACTTCATAAGGTGGCTGCATGAACATTCACGACTTGCCGCAAGTTTTCTCAATGCAAGCAGAACAAGCTGTTCTTGGCGCGTTGATGAATTACAACAATGCTCTGGATAAAGTTACAGATTTAAAAGATGAGCATTTTTATAATGCTGATAATAGGAAATTATTCTCGGCTATCGTTGCTCAGATAAGTTCAGGGATTGTGTGTGACGTTGTAAGCCTATCAGACGCGCTCAGAGGAGAAAATAACGACTGGTTGATGTACATACACCAACTGAGCCAATCGCAGCCTACAGCGGCCTCTATTCGAGTCCATGCGGATTTGATTATTGATTACGCTAAAAGAAGAAATTTAGTTGCTGCTTGTCGAGAAGTTGAATCTTTAGCTGGAACTGCTCCTGCGATAGAGCTTGCTGATGTTTTGGCAACAAAACTAGATCAGATAGCTATTGCGTCTAATCAAGAGCCAGAACAGTTTTCCGATTCATTGGATAACTATGTACAACTTTTACAAGACCGTATGGATGGAAAGATTAAGCCTATCTCTACGGGTTTTGTTGACTTAGATAAACGTCTTGATGGTGGTTTAGAGAGAGGGACGCTAACTGTATTGGCTGCTCGTCCTGCTATGGGTAAGACTGCATTTGGTCTTGCATTAGCTAGAAATGTGGCTGAGTGGGGTAGTGCTGGATTTTTGTCAATGGAGATGCCTAAAGCGCAGATTAACGACAGGAATATTGCGGCATTGGGGCGAGTTCCTATCTCATGGCTGCGTAAACCTGATGATGATAAAGAGAAATGGGATAGGCTCACTGCGTCATTTGAGAAAGCTCAAAAGCTAAAACTATGGGTTGATGACCAAACGTCTTTAAATCTTCTGGCTATCAGGTCTAAGGCTCGATATATCAAGCGTCGTGCTGGATTGGATTTGCTTGTTATCGATCAGCTATCGTTTATTACTGGTAGCAATGCTGAAAACAAGGCTTATGAGCTAGGTGATTACACTCGCGGATTACTTGCACTTGCGAAAGAGTTGGATTGTGCTATTGTTCTATTGGCGCAATTAAATAGAGAGTGTGAGAAACGAAATAACAAGCGGCCTATGTTGTCTGACTTATCAAGTTCAGGTTCGATTGAGCAGGATGCATCTACGGTGATTTTTCTGTATCGAGATGAGATATATAACTTAGATACGCAAGATAAAGGTGTGTGTGAAGTTATTACTGCGAAACAGAGACAAGGTGAAACAGGTACGACTGCACTGACGTATATCGGTAGTCAGACTAGGTTTGAGGATTTAGCATTTCAGTGGAAACCAGCGCAGATTAAGGAACCGAAAGCTAGGGGGTTTGATTGAACAAGTTTAATGAGATAAGAGAGGCGCATAGAAAGTATCAGGATAGCGGTGATCCTTATTTTATGGATTGGAATTTCACGCCTATTGAATATTCTGCTTGGCAAGACATACGGGGATCAGGTTTGCCGATGCTGCCGCAGGTTCCAGTGCTGAAATATTTTATTGACTTTGGTGATCCTGTAAAGAAGATTGGTATTGAGTGTGATGGTAAACAATGGCATGACCCAATTAAAGACAAAAAGAGGGATAAGCAATTATTAGAAATTGGATGGAAGATATTCAGGATACCCGGACATGTTTGTAGACGAATCTTAACTGATCCGTGGGAATTAGATATGGATGATCCAGACATAAATAAAAAAATTCATGCTTGGTTTACGACAACTTCCACAGGTGTTATTTATGCGATTAAACAAGCGTACTACTTGGATGAATTAAGTAAATGGGCAAATAATTATTACGATTCGTACCATGCGGCATTAGATTTACACAGGTCTGTATGAATGATGAAGAATATCGCCATCAATGTGAAGTTCGCCAAGTATTACGCTGGAGAGTAGAGGATAGGAACAAGGCTTTAGAGTATTTAAGTTTGGTAAGAGAAAAAAGAAAAGAAAAAGCAAAGCAGTTAGAACTTGACTGTAAAGAACAATGGAGTCGTGGAAATCGCGGCGAAAAAGGAGAATGGTATGAATAACTATGAATTGCACATGAAAGTACATACTTGCAATGACGGTTGTCAAAATCCTATTTGTATTGCAGTTAGGAAAGCAGTAGAGGCTGAAAGAGAGGCATGTATTGAATGGTGCGCGGCGTATGCCAGCGACGATGGAACAGCGCAGAAAATAATTGCTGCTATTCGCGCAAGGGGGCAGGTGTGAAAAAAGAGATAACTCAGATATATGCAGCAGATGAAAGTGGATTTTGCGAATGGCAATTTCCCATTCATAAAGGGTATTTAATGCAATGTTGCGATTGTGGATTAATTCATGAGGTTGAGTTTAAAGTTGTAGAAAAAGTAACAAGAGTAAAAAAAGATGGTACATGGGAAGCAGAAAAGGTTCCGAAAGGAAAATATCGTGTTGGTATGAGAATGCGTAGATACGAGGATTAAATGTTTAGAGCAGCTAGAGTAGATTCAAACCAGAGCGAAGTTACAAAAGCATTAAGAAATATAGGGTGTAGCGTCCAATTACTGCATTCAGTAGGTAAAGGATGCCCGGATATATTGGTAGGTTACAAAGGTAACAACTATTTATTAGAGATAAAAGATGGAGCAAAACCTGAGAGTGCTAGGAAACTAACGGCAGAGCAAAATATCTGGCATTTTGATTGGAAAGGGCAAGTTGCAGTTGTTACAAGTCCTGAAGAAGCTATTGACACAATAAAGAAGTTATCTGGTATAGTTTGATTGTCTATGTGCGGTCATAGATAACCATCAAAGCCCTTTAGCTTTGGTTCTCATCCCTTAAATGGGAGCGTGACCGCACACGGAGAGCCAAACCTAGAGGGCTTTTTGCTTTCCGAGACTCGCAAACTATGCGGTACGTCGGTGGTGGTTTGTTAAATAACCCTGTTACACGAGCGAGCCAGAGCAGGGACGGTGGGCGAATCCTAGAGCCGGGTGGTTGAAATAAGTCTGGGGTGCTGTGTGAGGATGGCTCCATACAGAGGGAAAGCGAGTCTGTGTCATTGATACGGTATGGGCTTGCTATGCTTCAGATTCACCACCAGAGGGGTTGAAAATGGAACTAGAACAGAGGATAAAGTATTTAAAAGAGTTAATTCTTAGAATTCCTATAAGGAAAACATTTAAGTTACAGAAAGAATTAATTGAACTAGAAAAACAATTGAAAGCTAAATATGAGACAAATAGACCCGACGGAAGCCGTTGACTACTTGATAAGGAATGCGGCTGCATACGCTAAAGCTAAGGCTGAGGTCGTTTATTTAACGGAGCATAGGAAAACGGTAAAAGCTATTGGATTCCAGAGAAGTTTAAAAAATACAATGGCTGAGAAAGAGGCTGATGCTTACACTACGGATGAATATAAAACGTGCGTAGAGGGGCTTAGAGAGGCCGTAGAAGAAGCTGAGAGACTAAGATGGATGCTGGTAGCAGCACAAGCAAGGATAGACGTATTTAGGACGTTAGAGGCTAGTAATCGGAATATAGACAGGAATACACAATAAGGGGAATATCATGGAATATAAAGTTACTGATGACGAAGATTTAGCTCAATGTTGCAATTGTGGATTTGTTGATTATTGGGATGAGATTCCTCGCGGCAGATGTGTATTTAGTGGGGATAGTTTGACTCAATGCCCTGAATGCGATGATGTAGACGGATTTGCCGATTACTCTCCTGAAAGAGCCAAAAGAATTGAAGAAAAGAGAAAAGGAATATCTATCTAAAGTGGCTGACATAGGGTGCATCTTATGTTACAAACTTGGATATTCTGGCACTCCTGCTGAGATACACCATATTCGAGGTATGGGGCTAGGAATGGGGGTAAGAAACTCTCATGAGAACGTAATTCCGCTATGCCCTGAGCATCATCGAGGTAGCACTGGTTATCACGGTATGGGTCGTAAAGCATTTGAGCGAAAGTACGGAGTTACGGAACTAGAACTTCAACTGGAATTAGAGGAGTTGCTAAATGAAAAAGCAGACTAAGATGCAGAAGAAGATTGGTAAGGTAATGGGTGAGTACAAGGAAGGCACTCTCCATAGTGGCAAGGGTGGCCCTGTAGTTAAGTCTCAAAAACAGGCTATTGCTATTGCTTTGTCAGAAGGTCGTAAGGCTGCTAAGGGCAAGAAGAAATGAAAGAATGCCCTGTAGTCACTCACGATATAAAGCTTAATCTTAAAAACAGAGATTGGGCTTTTAAGAATGTAGGGTATGGCCCTGCGAATCCTGAGAGTCCTGAGAATTTCTGGAATGAAAGAGCAGCGGAGTGGAATACTACGCCTAAGAATGCTCAAACGATGCGGTGTGGTAATTGTTCGGCATTTATCCAGACTCCTGAGATGATGGAGTGCATTGTTAGTGGGATTCAGGGTGAAGAATCTGATGATGAGACTTATGCGAATGAGGTCGTAGATAGTGCTAAATTGGGCTATTGTGAGCTTTTCGAGTTTAAGTGTGCAGCTGATAGGACATGTTCTGCTTGGCTCGTAGGTGGCCCTATAACGAAGCCTATGACTGACCGCCAGAAGGCAACTCTTTCGATGGCTAAACTAGAGTATGGGAGAGATGATGAAGAAGGCGATATGGAATAAGCCCAGACCTAAAGACGCAGGAAAGCCTGAAAAACTTACGCCAGCGCAAAAATCCTCAGCTAAGAAGATGGCTAAAGCAGCGGGTAGACCTTATCCGAATCTTGTGGACAATATGAGAGCAGCGAGGAAGAAATGAAATCACCTGCTTGGACTCGTAAGGAAGGCAAGAATAAGGCTGGAGGACTTAATGAGAAAGGCCGTAAGTCTTATGAGGCGGCTAATCCGGGTTCTGACCTAAAGGCTCCTGTTAAATCTGGCGATAACCCTCGTAGAGCGTCTTTTCTGGCGCGTATGGGGAATATGCCGGGAGCAGAGCGAAAACCCAATGGTGAGCCTACTAGATTGCTTCTTAGCCTTCAGGCATGGGGGGCTAGTTCTAAGGCAGACGCAAAGAAGAAAGCAGCGGCAATATCGGCTAGAAACAAGAAAAAATGAGTCATCAAAGCCAGCTAGATTTTGTCAGATCGTTAACAGTTCGCTTCCCGATTTACTTTGCAGGACAAAGAGTATTAGAGGTAGGAAGTCTGGACATTAACGGCTCGATCAGGCAGTTTTTTAGTGGATGTGAGTATATTGGTGTTGATTTAGGTGAAGGTAAGGGCGTTGATTTGGTAGCTAAAGGAGAGGAATTAGACTTTCCTGATGGTTACTTTAAGGTTGTAGCTAGTTGTGAATGCTTTGAGCATAATCCTGAATGGGAGGCAACATTTAGGAACATGATAAGGATGTGTAGTGGACTGGTGTTTTTCTCTTGTGCAACTACTGGCAGACCTGAACATGGCACTCGACGGACTAGCCCTAGTGACGCTCCTTATTGTGGGGATTATTATAAAAACTTAACTGAGGAAGATTTCCGGGGAAAGTTTACGTTTGAAGAATTTGAGAGTTACGGATTTTCGACTAATAGTAATCCTGCTGATCTTTACTTTTGGGGAATATGCAAGCAATTGTAATCGCAACGGTAAATAGCCCGTCAATTTATATCTTGCTGGAAAGTATTTATAGATATGCTCCAAAAGACATACCAATCTATCTTAGCGGTAATAATTTGGGACTCTGGGGAGAACTTAGAGACAAGGGAAACATCATCTTCCGACCCAATACTGCTACCAATTTTGGGGACGCATATAATGCGATTATCGATTTCGCCTTCACTCGGCATGACGATTCATTAATAGTTTGTAACGATGATGTGGTATTTACGCCAGATACGTATAAGCTATTAAAGGCAGACTATGAGTTTCTGACTGTTGATAGGGAATTCAATGTAGGGTGGTTAGGATGTCGGTCGGATTATGTATTGCGAGATCAGAATATTAGGTTCCCTGTGCAGGGGGATCAGGCTCAAGGGCTGAAATATGTGAGTGAAGGCCAGATAAAAGAGACTGAGGTAATCGCTCCAATTTGCGCTGTAGTAACAAAAGAAGCATGGGGAGTAGCTAAATTCCCTTCGATAAATTGGTTTTCAGATAATATAATCTGTATGGACATGAGTAAGGCAGGGTTTAAGCACTTTGTGAGTACGGCTTATGTTCATCACGCTGGTTCACAGACAGTAGGAATGGACTATGAGAAGTGTCTGGAAGAACCCAAGAGTTGGCTAAAAGCTAACAGACCGGATATGTACGAGGTATTTTATGGCTGAATTGAGGAATCCTACTCAAGAAGAAATAAACAGACTTTTGTTTATGTCGGGCATTCGGCCTAAAACAACTGGAGAAATACTTCAAAGCAATCTTGCTCCACAAACTATAGCCCCGTTGCCTAGAAACGTATTTCAGAAGATAGCTGGTGGCGCTGCGGCTGCTGAAGAAGCGGTAAACAAGGTAGGAACTTTTGCTGATTTTGCGAAGTTATTTCCCGGATACATGGGGACTTCAAAGATAAATATACCTACTGGTTATAGTTTTGCTCCTAAGCAATCTCCAACTGGCGAGATTATTCCTAGTGGTTTGCAGACTCAAGAAGCCACAGTAAATCAAATATTGCAAGCAATCAAACCTGCTGATGTTTTAGGCATTAGTGGTGCTCAACGTGCATATAGCGACATAGGGCTAGGAAAGGCTCCACAGCCGTTAGATGTGCTTGATGTAGCTGGATTAGGCGCTACTGGATTAATTGGTGGGAAAACGGCTATAAAAGCTGCTGGTGATGTTTTAAGTGGGGCGAGGATTGGCGCGGAAAGTGCCTTGCCTTCATTCGGAAAAGGATTAAAAGATGGGAAAAACTACCAAATCTCAGAAGAAGGCGGCTTCTACAACGTCATCCCCCGCCAGCTTGCAGAAAGCGGAGATGCTTTTAAGCAAACTCAGGGGATTGGGATATATCCCGGAACAGTTGCCGAAGCTAGAGGAAGGGGACGCGCTATATATGGCGTTGATGAACAAGAAGCGAACAGGCAAGTTTCAACTAGATTAAGTGACCCGGCTAAAAATCCGCTATTTAATATAGCAAATACATATTCACAGAATGTTTTAGGGAAGCCATATCAGTTCGACCTAAAAATGCCGGAAAGCAGTCTGGCAAAACAAAGCGGTATAGGCCGGTCTTACGAGATTTTGGCTGATGGATCAAAGTCTCAAAAAGATGCTGTATTCAATGCTTACGTCAATGATCCAGAGTATTCGCAGATTATTCGTCAGTACAATATTAAAGATTATGATGATTTAGTAGCAAAGTCGTATCAACAATTAGAAAAAGAAACAATCGATCAATTTAGAAAATTGCCACTTAAATTACAGTTTCATACAGGTCAAGGCAATTACCTAGATTCTCCAGAAGCAATTAGAGACATGATTCTTCATGGGAACTTAACTGTTTATAAAGGTGGTGATCGTCACGACTTTTTGCATAATATTGATAAAGAGACTGGTTTAAACAGTAATGAGATGTTCAGGGCTGTGCATGATGCTTTTGGACATGGAATTCGAGGTAATAGTTTTGGTGCGTTAGGCGAAGAAGTTGCTTGGGGTTCCCACGCACAAATGTATTCTCCACTTGCTAGAATTGCAATGACGAGTGAGACCAGAGGTCAAAACAGTTTTGTTAATTACACGCCAATCAATGCTTCTTTAGTTAGAAAAATGGAAGAATTGAGAGCAGTTCAATATGAAGCACAAAGGCGTGGAGATACTGGATTAGCTAGTGAAATTGCTGGCTCTCTAAGAGAGCTTGGTAACGATTGGCAATATGCCAAACAAGCAGCGTTAGCATTACCGCCAGAGTTTACAAGACTAGATTTTGCAGGTGGTATGCCGGAATATTTGAGAGCCTCTCAGCAGGTTCCGATGCCTGTATCGCCTACCGAATTAACGCATTTCGGAAAAGTTGGTGGGTTATTAGAACTTGATCCAACAAAATACGGGTCAGGAATTGCAGGCAGGGAAGCCGAAAGATTGAAATATACAAAGAATCCAGTAATTGACAGAACATATTTTTATCGAGGAACTCCAGAAACGGTAACACCAGAAGTGGGATTAGGTAAAAATATTTATAGAGTGCAATTGCCCAATTTGTACGATATAACAGCAGACCCATTAAAATTGGCAAATTTGGCAAATATAAGGAATACAACAAGTTATTTAGCAAAATATGGTCAAGGAAGATTTGATCAGCCGCAATATTTAACAGACTTAGAGCGTTTAACGAAAGAATATGGATATACAGGGCTACTCGATCCGACAAAAGCTGTCGTATGGAACCCAACAGCGGTTAGGCAGGTGAAATAATGCCAAACACTATTAAAGCAACAGAAACTTGTTTATATTGGCAAAAAGTTGTATTAAAGCAAACAAAAAGTAAAGAACAAAAAGAAAGAGCACAAAAAGCTATAGATAGATTAGAGTTAGAACTTAAACAACTACAGCAAGACACCGGAAGGTATTGCAAAAATGGAAACAGAATCCAGCAAAGTGCAGACAGATGCACGAACAGCAAACCTTACTAACATGGGTAAGGGAAGGACTAAAGGAGTGCCGAATAAGAGTACTCAATTGGTCAGAGAGGCTATAGCTAATCTATTGGAGCGCAATGCTCCTAACATGGACAGATGGCTAAATGAGGTGGCGGCAGAGGATCCGTATAAGGCACTAGACCTGATGAATAAGCTTAGTGAGTACCATATACCTAAGCTGGCTAGGACAGAGGTGACGGGCAAGGACGGAGAGCCTCAGCAGCATGTAATCAAATGGCAGAAATCGTAATTCCGTATGCTCCTAGAGAGCAACAGATAGCCATTCATGAGGCTATAGACGAGAACAGATTTACGGTAGTAGTTGCCCATCGTCGCGCTGGGAAAACTGTCTCAGCTATTAACCATCTAATCAAGGCAGCAATCCTAAACGAGAAGAAAGACCCTCGATACGCCTACATAGCGCCGACATACGGTCAGGCCAAGAGGGTTGCATGGGATTATCTTCAAGAGTTCACTAGACCACTAGGAGCGACATATAACGTATCTGAGCTTAGGGCTGATTTTTGGGGGCGTAGGATTAGTCTTTATGGGTCTGACAATCCTGATAGCTTGCGTGGTCAGTATTTTGACGGAGTATGCATCGATGAGGTTGGGGATCAGAACCCCAAGATTTGGAACGAGATTATCCGTCCTGCTCTTGCTGATAGGCTCGGGTGGGCTTTGTTTATTGGTACTCCAAAAGGTCGCAATCATTTCAGTGAGCTAAGAGACAGGGCTGAAAAGGAAGAAGGCTGGAGACTATTAGAGTTTCGGGCTAGTCAGACAGGAATTATCCCAGAGCAAGAGTTAAAGGCTGCTCGTAGGGAGATGGGTGAGGACAAGTACCAGCAAGAATTTGAATGCTCGTTTAATGCAGCGGTAGAGGGGGCTTATTATGGGTCAATCATTAATGAGCTTGAGGAAAAAGGCCGTATCACCACTATTGACCGGGATGATATTTGCAGGTCTTTTGTTGCTTGGGATTTGGGCATATCTGATTCTACGAGTCTATGGGTGGGTCAACTGGCTGGCAAAGAAGTTAGGCTATTGGACTACCACGAAGCCCACGGAGTCGGTCTGGATTACTATGTACGATGGTTGCGAGAGAACAACTATCAAGGATTCGAGCAGTTCTTGCCGCACGACGTTGAGGTAAGAGAGTTAGGTACAGGTAAGTCTAGGAAAGAAGTCCTAATGGAAGCTGGTCTGGATATTAGGGTAGCTCCTAGATTATCTGTGGCTGATGGGATTCAGGCTGTTAGAAGGCTATTGCCTAGATGCTGGTTCGATAAACAGACTAAGGCAGGATTGGATGCCTTGAGGAACTATCGTCGTGAGTTTAACGAAAAGCAAAATGTTTACTACGATAAACCTTTGCATGATTGGGCATCTCATGGGGCAGATGCATTTCGTTACCTAGCGATAACTCTTGACGAAGGCACAGATTCATTATAGGCAGATTTAAATATTTCTGAAGAACCCTTATTCCAATCTCCAGCTCCTAGTATAATCACTGGATTAACAATAGCAATATGTAATCCCTCTGCCATTCCTCTCCAAACTTCCATCTCCGCCAAGTATTTAGATTTGCCATATACACTATTGCTAGTGGCTGGTGTCCAATACATACTTTCGTCAACTGGCTTATCTTTTCTTATTCTTCCTAATGCTGCGACAGAACTTACAAAAACCAATTTTTGAATGTCTTGTTCCAAGCACTGATT
>OGVJ01000072.1_pt1 | contig 10792 bp, 17 predicted proteins | sample 1575741 | NCBI WGS metagenome assembly OGVJ01 (sample SAMN07581528, study PRJEB24739) | freshwater metagenome | place: Singapore | collected 2015-01 | reverse complement strand
GCCATACATCACCTATATAAGCGAAGGAGTTGCAGGACGCAGAAGTTGTGACTGATGAGGTGCTAATAGACTCATGTAGTCCATAGGCTGAACTTGGCCTCTTTGAACAGACATCCCACCGGGCATAGGAACCTCTGGAGGCGGCTGCATAGCTTCTTGAGCCAATTTAAATCCAACCTGAGAAGTAACAGGATTCTGGTTTAAAAATGTATTAGCAGCGCCAATGTCAGACCCTAAACCTCTTGCGCCAGCCATAAATTTATCTGAGAAAGAAGCAGCGCCGGGATATGTTTGAGCGCCAAAAGCCTCCATTGTTCCGGGAGTAGCTGCACTAGCAGCACCACCATAAAATGAGCCACCAGCAGCACCCATAGCACCACCTAACATAGCCCCTTGTATCGGGTTCTTACGATTCATTAGCGCACCACTAGCAGCGCCTATCATCATCCCTGTAGTTACTGGCTCACCCATTATTTACCCCCTTGTGGTGTAGCAGTCTGAGTGACAACCCCACCCTGCGGAACTGAACTAAACAAATTAGCAAATTGCGACAGTTTCATCTGCGGCAAGTTTTGCTCAAAGTTGTAACGGTTAATCGCATCCTGAAGCTCTGCCATTTGTTGCTGCTCTCTAGCGCCACCAACAGTCAATAGACGCTGAATATCAGCATAATCTTGTGCAGCCATAGCAGGAGCCTGATTTACAGCAGCCATTTGTCTAGCACGTTCAGCCTCAGCAGCCTGATATGCTAATTGACCACCTTGTTCCGCTAAAGCGCGAGCGAAAATATCTTGTGCCTGACCTGCTTGCTGACCCATCGCAGCAGAACCATATCGACCAGCAGATGCAGCTTGAGCCTGTAGATTCTGAATGTTGCGAGGCTATTGCTCACCAGCCAGACGATTAGATTGCTCTAAAGCACCAGCTAGGAAAGGATTAACGCCACGACCTTGAATAGTCGCTAGAGTCTCTTGTTGAGCAGCCTGAGTCAGCGGAGAACCAGCTAGAGCACGTTGTTCAGCAAGTCGCAATGCTTCCGTCGTAGCCTCAGACGGAGTTACATAAGTTTTGCCGGGGAAGAATGAGGGAGTGCCAGATTGATACAGCCGTTTACCTTCTTCTAGTCCATAAGTAACATAGGGAAGAATATTAGGATCAATCTGTGTTGTTGTCTTACTCTCTTGAGTACCGCCACCACCGCCCATATCACACCTCACATATCCATTTGTTAGGACGGAATCCGTATGCTGCCGCCCTTCTATCCCAACCTCGCCTATGGCTAGAAAATGTTATGTATTTAACATTAGCTGATGATGCCATGCCTTTAATATATTTTAAGGCATTTTCGACAACTTCATAGCTATTTTCTAACGAATAAGCTGCCCATAAATGTAGGGTCTCGCCCATCGGTTGCAGGATAAAGAAGCCTCGGTAGTGGTTATTCTCTATCAGTACGAAAAGTAAAGACCTCTGATTAAAACAGTCTGTATACACATCCTCGATAATCCAGTTTTCAGGACTCTTGGACTTAATTTTTTCTAAACCGGGCTTAATAGCAGCCCACCAGTTTCTCAGTTCTTGAGGGTCAATGTATTTGTATTCCATTAACCGACAATAACATATCCATAAGTTTTATTGGCAGTATCGTTTGCCCAATGCGTAATAGTAGCCTGACCCCTAGACTGACTACTTACATAAACATTACTTGTTGCAGCAGGAGCAATATAATTAACAGTCACAATAACACCCGGAACAGCAGGTCTAGTTGGAGTCGTGCTCGTACCATAAGACTCTATCGAAACTCCAGTGTCAGATACGCGCCACATTATTTGAACGTAATCATTTGCTTGTAATTCTGCAAAGAAATTCAGAGTAGCAATTAAATGGCTAGGATCACCAGAACTCTTTCTAGCTGGCATACCAAATCTGGAATTTGATCCTGCTATATCCGTCCCATTCTTCCTAAACCATACGTCTACATCCTGACTATCGTTTGTCGTATTCTTAAATTGAATCGAAAACTGGATGTTATAAACCCCATAATTCCTGACGTTAATTCTTGACGTATTATTAACATATACACCAGACGAATAATCAGTCGTTGCTAGAGCTACTGCGTAGGCCGTAGTCGTGTTTGCAGCCGTTTGGTCACTGTTATCCTGAAATGCCCCATAAGGCGCTGTATCGGCTTCTGCTGCGTCTGAAAACGGAGTGAAGAAGATCAGACTCTCGTTACCAATACGGTCATCATAAAGCGTTGTAGTCGTTGCATTTCCAGTTGCTAGAGTGATAAGACCAGTGTTGTTAGTCTTACCATCCATAATTCCGCGAACAACCTCAGCAACCTCCCTTTCGGAGCCGCCAAATACCGGTAAGGTACGAAACTGTACGCTACGAGTCATCGATTACCCTGCTTAACGACTTCTACATCAACTCCAACTAATGTTTTCCAATTAGAACCAGTAGGAGTTACCTTCAGGCGATGATAATAACCATTAGACCTCAAAGGGACGCGATTTTCAGAGTCTGCCGCTACTACCGTACCGAATTCGACTGTTTCATTGAGCAAATCTCGGCTTGCGACTGCGACTGTTGCCGATCCATTATCAACAATAGGTTTTGCCAATGTAACAACAGAACGTCCAACGTCTATATCTCCTGTAACAACGTATGCAGTCTTAAGTGCGCCAGAAATAACTACGATTTTTTGCTCTCTAACGCCCATTGCAAGCAGTTGACCACCTGCCCAAAGCCTTGAATCCAGCGGAATATCAAGTGCGTCTAGGTTAGTGTTGTAGTTATCCACCTGTTCTAGCGTCGCACTAGGCGTATAACCATAGGAAAGGTTGTAAATATCCGTAGTTCCGTAGCTCCATTTGCCCAAATCTATCGAATAAATCAATAAATACCGACCGCCAAAGGTATTTTTGAAGTTCCAAATGATTAATTTACGGATAGGATCAACAGTTGAGCTAATGTAATTGATTAACTGGTCTGGAATTGCATTCTCAAAGAACCAGCGATTAACTTTTTCTAGCCCAATATTCTTAACTGTACTTCCATCGCAGACATAAAAACCATCATCAGCAAGGAAATAAGTTAATCCACCAAACTGAGCGATAGAACCGTTAGATAAACATCCTAAAGTCCTAGAAATAGCGTCAAACTGGAAGAAATACGGACTTCCAGAGTAGGACATACGATAAATCGCCCTCTCCAAGAACACCAATCCATATTCACCACCAGCCAATCCAATAATGTCGCCACCATCAGGAATTAATTGTGAGTCACTTTGAGAAGCAGCGCTCGGAGTCCAGTCCGTTTCATCGTTAATATCAGACCAATAAACCCTTGATTCTTCCCCGCCAACATTAGCAGCAACTACAAAATCCCTGACTACCGTAACGTATTTAGCTGTAGGAGCAGCAGCAGATAAGTCAGAAACGGTAGTAGAGCCTCCCATATCCCAATATTGGAGTTTGTTAGACCCATTAGCCATAATTAACTTAGAGCCGAACTGAGCAATGTCCCAAGCCTCTACAGCAGAATAAGAAGTTTTTACAGGATCAAGGCTGGCATCTGTAGAGTCGAACTTATAAATCGAAGTAGCACTAGCAGCAAATAGAGCGGAAGCGCCAGCATACTTACCTGCAAAAGCAATGAGCAAAGTTTCGCCAGCAGCGTCAGAATAATCAGCGGCATCTCGAAGGGGTGCATAACCATTAGTAACAGGATAACAATTAACAGCTTCCATCACAGCACCACTAACTCCGGGCTGATCTGGCAACCATTCTCCGAAAGTAATCTTCATTGCTTAACCCAAACATTAGATTCTGCTGGAACGACTACCCATTCATAACCCACGATATTACCCGTCGCATCTACTACAGCAGTTGCCACCACAGAAGCCGCAGCAGTAGTTACATAACTACCTAATGCCGATACAGTTGCCAAACCAGTAACAGAAGCATTACCAGAGACAACAAAGTTACCAGCAGCAGTTACCGTAGCTACACCAGTAATCGAAGCCGAACCACGAATAACGTCAACTGGAACAGCCTCAAACGTCGCGTTACCAGTAATCGTCGCAATACCGTATTTCTCTGCTAGAGCAGATGCAATAAACGTAGCCGTACCAGTAAATGACGCAGAATCACCCTCATACTCTGCGTATCCATCATTCCAGTAACCAGCAACAACATATCGGTCAGGCTGAGTTAAATCACCTTCACCATAGCCTTGAGTCCAATAGTCGTATTCAACGTAGTTAGCCATTTACTTCCCAAGATTGATTAGCTTCGTTCCATGAGTACATTTGTCCGTCAGTAGGCATTGGAACCGGTGGTTGCCAGTTAGCATCAGCATCTAACGTCCAACTAGGATAAGGCTGCGGAGGCACAAACGCATCTATATCCGAACGATAGGTATATCCAATGCCAGCATAGTGCTTACGAATATTACCGTTATAGCTAGTCTGCTTCCAAGTACCACCGAATAGACGCTCACAGAATGCAGCACCGATATATTCTTTCTCTACGCCATTGGCATCAGAGCAGTCTTTGTTATCAACAACGATAACGCGCTGCACAATACCGTTGCCATCAATCTCCGCGAAGTGCGCCATCTCAAGCCTCCAATTTCAATCCGGTCAAACTTAGTTCATCGCCAACAACCCCAACAGGGAACGTGTTAAACGACATACTTATCCTCGTATCCTCACCTTGCACAGCAGGAACATTGTGTTCAAGCGATGAAGGAAACAAAATCAATCTTCCCTTTATAGCCTCAAACCACCATGACTCAGAGTTGTAACTATTCCATTCTTCAGGCGGGAACTTGATCTGCTGCCAACCAGAACGATAAAAGTAAATCTTATCGTCAGCGTTAGTATTTAGATAAAACACACCTGAGATAAAGCTATTCGGATGCGCGTGTTTATGATGCCACTGACCTTGTTCTGAATAGTTAAACCAGCTTTGAGTTATCCGCAAATGAACATCATGTTTAGGATTAACTGTTGCTTTAAAGTATTCAGCTACACAGTCCTCAATCCATCCTCGAAGCGAAGTCATTACAGAATCACGCAGCACAAAGTTATTTGTACTTGTGACATTTCCCTCATTGGGCCTGGTTTCCTGACCACGAACAAACAGCAATTCTTCGTCTGTAAGCTCACGATTTAGGTCAAACATACCTATCGGGGTCGGGAATAAGTGGTGCATGTTCATGCGACCGCCTTCTCAAACTCTTCGGCATCAGCCTGCATTTGTGCAAGCTGTTCAGGCAACCATACGGTAGGGATGCTGTCCTCAAACTCACGAATTTTGTCCATCACCCATACAACCTCCTCCCATGAAGGGCATGGGCGAGGGTCTTCCCAGCGCGTAAACACAGTGTTAGAAATTTCCCACTTTGCGCCCGGACGCAGCAACTGCATTGCTATGTCTATGCCGTACATTCTATAAATTTTGGTTTCCATAAGCCTTATTGGTTGATCTTGATGATGACAATTCCGCTGCCGCCTGCGCCGCCAGCTGGATAAGGCGATGCTGCACTACCGCCGTTTCCACCGCCGCCACCAGTATTAGCGGTTCCAGCATTGCCAGTACCGCCACCACCAGTTTTTCCATTTGCCCCGCCCCCTGTGCCGCCAGTTCCAGCAGCACTATCTGCACCGCCTCCACCGCCGCCAGCGTAGGTTACAGAACTTCCACTTATGCTAGATGCTGTTCCATTGCCTCCATTTCCAGCAACAGTATTGCCTCCTCCGTTTGTTCCAGCGGCTGAAGCTCCACCACCACCGCCTGAACCATTGGAGCCTCCTGAACCACCATTGTTTCCTTGGCTTGGAGTAGTAGAGGGAGTGTTGCCATTACCGCCAGCTCCGCTAGTTTCAGCACCACCACCACCAGAACCTCCAGAAATGCCGGGTGCGGGAGCAGTTCTACCAAGTCCACCACCGCCACCATTAGAAGTTATCGTGCTAAACGTAGAGTTTCCGCCACTACTACCATTACCGCCGGAGCCATCGGTAGAGCCAGCCGGGCCGCCAGCACCGCCAGCACCAACCGTTATGGTGTATTCCGTACCCGCAGTGACAGAAAGACCTGTGCCGGTTCTAAATCCACCAGCACCGCCACCGCCTCCACGATTAACGCCACCACCACCACCACCCGCGACAACCAAATAATCCACACTAGTCACACCTGTCGGACAAGTCCAAGTTCCTGATGAATTAAATGTAAAAATTAACTGCCCAGAATATCCCATTGATCTTCCAAGCAACATTGCCATGATTCCACTCATGCTATTTCCTTAACTGACGTTGCCAGCAATCACACACACAGTACCACTCTGGAATAACACAGTAGCAACACCACGAGTTGCCAATGAAACAGTAGCCTTATCGGTATCAGTACCTGCAATATAAGCCGTTGTAATCGAGCAAGTGCAAGTCACAGAACCAGAAGTATTATTAAAAATACTCACAATATCGCCAGCACTAAACGTCGCATCAGGGATCGTTATAGAGCCACCAGAACCTACCTCAACGTACTTACCTACATCAGCAGTCTGGAGCGTATAAGAACTCGTCTTAGCGCCTACAGCCGGCACATTTCTATAACCTAACGTCGCAGCATCAGGAGGTAGCGTATAAGTATTCGTAGCCGCAGCAGCAGGAGCATTTAGCGTAGCAGTACCGCTAGACGAACCATTTAACCGAAGATTCCCACTGTTAAACGACTGATTGGCACTCCATGTACTAGCTGTATCCGGTTTAGCGTAATCAGTTCCAGCAGTCGCAGCAGCAGCTACACCAGCAGTTGCCTTTACAATACCGGTCAGACTCGCACGTTTCAGAACCTTACCTGTCGTGCTGCTCCAAAGGGCTAGTTCACTATCAACGCTAGACGTAACACCTTCTAACTTATCTGTATTCAGATTAGTAAAATTGTTATCAACCTCAGTAAAACTAAGGGCTGAACCCTTAACGCTCCGTAAAGTAATCGTAGTCATTTAATAACCCCTTACGAAAGTTGCACACTGAGATTGCCAGCAGTGATCTTGAAAACATCGCCGTTATTAATCGTCTTGGACGCATCCAAAGCCGTATGGAACAAGAGATTCCCACTCGTTACAGCATCACGAATACCTACATGGGAAATAACGCCCCAATCAGCAGTAGCTTGAGGAAACTCTACAGCAGCACTATTTGTTGACGTACCGTTAGAAGGCGCACCAAACGTAATAGCCTGACGCACATACGAACCACCAGTAATTTCAGTGCCCGTATCAGCATCCGTAGGGTCAGACGTATACAAAGCTAAATAAGTCGTTGTAGGACTCGTATAACTTGTATTGCGAAGAACAGCGTTAATCAATGCGTTCTCAAGATAATTTGCCATTTCAGCCATTTTTTACCTCACATAAGACATAGACATAGGCTGACCACCGTACTCACTGGATTGGTCAGAAGTATTGATAGCAGTTATCGCACGATCATACAAAGCAGCCCAAGTCTGCAACCTTGCATCATTCATGAGATACGGTTCAGCCTCACCTAACGCAGCATATAACAGCGCATCAGGATAATTAGCCAAAAATACATTAGTGATATTTACATCAGACAAGAATTGAGGCTTAGCGTAATACAACATCTGAATGCTGTAAGCCGTGTCTGGAATAGGAGCAAACTGAATTTCGCTCGCTAGAATCGTATAGTCCTTAGGTTGACCTGAATCTGTAGTTCTTGACCCAGCGTAAAACGCATTAGGAGACAAGTAACTTAGAGCCTGAACCGGAGTAGTTCTAAGATGCATATCACGCATCTCTAGGAAGTCCGTAGGAAGGCCAACAGTGGAATCACTAGCTGTGGTATCAGCGCGAGCTACAACGAGCATCTTGCGCGTTCTAAGGTCTCTGGCGAGCCTTTCCTCGGCTAGACGGATAAAGTCAGGTATCTGAGTAGTCAAATCACTTCTTGCTAAGTAACTTGCTACCGAAGTCTTTAACGAGCCGTAATCCGTCAGCGCCATGTCTATTTCCCTGCGTTATAGTCCTCGATAGCAGTCTCTCCTACATCTTCCCATCGATACTCATGAGTACCAATGTGGCCTATGTACTTTGATAAATCATGGTCTACAAACGTCGGGATTCCCTCATCTAAGGCTTTCAGACAGAAATATACGTCCTCGCCTATGATTCCCCTCGGTGACCACTGAGCATCAAACCACGGAGTTCCTAGCTTCTCAAATACTTCTTTACGGATCATAGTCACACCAAAACCCACCGCTGTGACCTGTTCAATCCCTTCCTTACCCCTAGAATCTACCTTCAGCCAGCGAGTCTTCTTTATCTCTCCGGTCTCGTCATCCTTAGTCAGCTCCAAATTCAGAGCCGTACTAACAACAGGTTTCCTTCTAGTAACAGCATTGACTCCCAATATCGGCACATTGCGACTCAACATAATGCTGATAATGTCGCTAGGGAACCGCATATCTGAATCAATAAACAATACTGCATCGCAACCCTCTGACAATGCCGCTTTAACTAAACCTTCCCTCTGGTCAAATATCAGAGTTCCAGCCATCGTATAAAGCTTCAATCCATTGTCATCATTGCCACATCTGTACTTTACGTCATAACCTACCATCTTGGCAAAATCAAACGCAAAGCCTGTATGCACCTCATCCCTAGCTGGGACACAAACACCTACAGTTAAACCTTTTTCCTTCGCAATATTCTTTTTCTTTGTAGACATTAGAGAGTTCCTCGATACGTTCGCCAAACCTGACCTTCACCATTCATCCACTTTGCAAATTCTGCATCGTCAATAATGGTAAACCCCCTCATGATCCCCTTCTTGTTCATCTCATCAATGACCGTAAAAGGTATCTTGCCTACATGATGGAAGTCTTTTAAGTGTCCAGTTCTAGCCTTATCTTCTTCTCTAATTTGTTCTACTTCTTTAAGAATATCCGTTACATCTTGCTTTGTTTCAATGATGATACCGCCCTCACCATCTGCATGTACCACCGAAGTGCGAAAGTTCACTTAGAGTCCTTTCTAAAAAACCCCCAGAGCCGAAGCCCTGAGGGAAGTCGCTCTTCAGCGAAGGAGCTTAAACAATATGCGACCAAGTACGACCAATTCTTACGCCTCGTATGCAGTTAGGAGAAACGCCTAATTGTCTACCAAGCTCAGCATGATTAAGCGTACTAGACCTAATAAATCTTACTTTTTCTTCATCAAGAATTGCCTTTCCATTTAAATCACCATTAGGAGAAACAGTCCTTTTCCTACCCTTTTGAATCATATCCTGCGTGTTATCTTTTGCAGTACCTAATCTCAAATGCTTTGGATTAACACAGATCGGGTTATCACAAAGATGCATTATGTGCATCTTACTAGGTATATCCTGATTATTGTGTATTTTCCAACTTGTCCTATGAGCGCCTTCAGAGCCTTGCGCCTTCTTTCCTACACTAAATCTTCCGTATCCATTAGGTTGTTTATTCCCAACCCAAGGCCAACATTCATCTTCTGATTTCTTATCAACAAAACGCCAAAACCTGACTTCCATTGGCTCTTGCGTGTATTTTGTTGAATCAGGACTGCCATACTTCATAAACCTACGGTAATGTTTCTGGCAGTATCCCCATCCTACCGCCTTGCTTTGACAACCATCATATTTGCATTCCATAAGACACCTCCGTAAAAATTACAGAGGTATCTTAATCCTAATGCGAACACATGTCAAATCAGAGGCTCATATCGAGATCAAAAACCCCGCCATGAGCAGCCTCGTTCTTAACCTCAAGAGTGCACTCGACCAGAATCTGAGTCTTGTCAGAGTCGCCAGCCTTTGCCAGTTCGTTAGTCTGGAACGGACGCAGGTAAGCCACTGCTGCATACTCAGGATCAAGCACCAGAGCGTCACGGGTACGCATAAAGCGGTTCGGAACCACTGCCAGATTACCGAAGTCAGACACATAAATGTCTGCTGCACCGATAATCGTCGAAGGCTGAGCACCAGTCACATTGAAGCGAGTAGCACCGATACCAGCGAACGACGAGACTTTCTGCTTACCAGCAGCGCCAACCATCAGAACCTTCGGCGAACCACCCGAAGTAAACACCTCTGCAACAACCGACTTCAGCAGAGCCTCGGTAAAGGTACGCTGAGTACCATCCGAACGGGTCGAAACACCGATAGTCGTCGGGTCAGCACCGCCCGAACCATAGTCGGTATTGGTCTTGATCCACGACAGCAGAGAAGCCATCTTACGAGGAGTCGAGTTCGACGAACCAGCGTCACGACCCTGATTAGCCAGCATGATCGTTTCCAGATCGCGCTTGATTTCTTGCGAAGCCTTAGCAAGTTGATAAGCCTTTTCCGACTTACGACCAGCCTTGTTCACAGTGTCCAGAGTGCCAGAAACCTTGATGGTCTTTTGCAGAATCTGGGTGTAGTTACCAAGACGGGTAGTCGGCGACAGAGTTGCGTCTGAAGCATCAGCACCTTCAACAGCAGCGTTAGCAGTCGTTGCAGCAGCCAGCGAGTCAGTCTGCCACTCATGATAAACAGCCGTAGCTTTGGTTTTGCCAATCGAGGACATAAACGGAGTCTCGGTCGGCGAGATGTTGTAGATAACATCGGTCAGGTCTTCGCGCTGACCAATAGCGGTATGTGCGTTATAAATAGCCATGATTCACCTCAAATAAATCGTTCAAATACACTTGCGGCATCTGCAACCCTTCCGGACTGCTTAGCTCGCGCTTTAAGTTTCTT
>OGVJ01000071.1_pt1 | contig 10822 bp, 18 predicted proteins | sample 1575741 | NCBI WGS metagenome assembly OGVJ01 (sample SAMN07581528, study PRJEB24739) | freshwater metagenome | place: Singapore | collected 2015-01 | reverse complement strand
GTTTCCCAGTCACGATAGACAAATGTGAAGGTTTAGAAGGTGATATTCTTATGTCAGAAAAAGACGGAGGCGTGTGGTATTGTATATCTAATACATTATGGAAAAAATTTAAGGTTCTTTTTACGCCTTGACTTTCAGAAAACCCCGTGGTAAAGTAAACTAATAATATGACTGAACAAGACTTGTTATCTATACTAGGAGAAAATGCGCAGTCAAAAAATCTTACTGCTAAAAAAACCAATGAGATTATGCAACGAGACAAATCTGTAATTACTGGATTTGTTGTAACAGATGCATATGGTAATATTGGTATCATTGATAAATCAGTGGTAAGATGGATTTCTAAAGAACAATGGAGTCAATTATGAATAACCAAAGAAAATTTAGAGTGTGGGATAAAATGCAATTGCAATTCATTTATCCAGAAAACGATAATCAACAACACTTTATCATTGATTTAAATGGACGATTTTATAATCTACAAAATGGTAGCGGTGGCAATGATTATGTAGTTCAACAATATACAGGCTTAAAAGATAAATATGATAATCCTATCTACGAAGGTGATATTGTAAAATGGGATAACTTGAATTATCTTGTAGAATGGAATGATATAGCCTATAAATGGCAAGGTAGATGTCCATATTATCATTCATACCATCACCCAACTACAGAACATTTTAGAGACTTAATGAATGGTGTCATTGTAGGTAATTATTTTGAGAATAATGAACTATTAAAATAATATGCTAGAACTAAATATATTTACCTGTTTTTTTATTCCTGTAGCTGTAATACTACCACTATATTTTATTGGTGCCGCACTATACAAACGCAAACAAGATATAGAAAACGGAACCAAAAAGAAAGTATATGTTAGCACTCTAGTATTAACATACTGCGGCGTAGGAACAGACCTAATGAACAAAAAAAGACTCTACTATAAAAACTATACTGAAGAAGAAGCCAAAGTATCATATAAAAAACTACAAACAATAGGCGCACAAACATACCAAAAACTTGATACAATATCAGATACAGATATATTCAATTTTGCAGATATACTTTTCATCCGCAAAAACCAATTCATTGCAATTGAAATAGGAATGCATGAAGAATATGAATAAACCACAATGGCCAACACTACAAGATAGACTAAATCATCCATTAAAAGATGAACTTACAGCTTTACATCAACTAAAAAGTGTGTTACCATTGTCAAAACAAGCACAAAAATTATATGATAAACTATCTAAAAAATCTATTCAAGAAAAAGACTGAACCAGAAACAACGCCGGTAGAACAACCGAAGAATATCTATCATTTAGCTAAATATAGATCTAATTTATCTTTACATATTACCTACAATCAACAAGATACTGATGGTTATCACGAATACAGACAATATGAAACTATTGAAAGTGAAGATAATGCGGTTTTTCGGATCTATCGCAATTGTCACCGTTGCCTTTGCTGAGTTCCGCGGGCAAGAAGCACAATCTGGAATCCTGTTAGCGATTTGGGCGGCTGGTAGTGCAGTTGCTGCTGTTATCAACGGGGTCATTAAATGGAAGTTAACAAGTGCGGCTCGCTTCTTAATCTTTCTCTTTGCGTTAACTGTTCTTTCGATCCCGACGTTGGTTACACATTTTGAGTCCAGATAAGACAACAACAGCGGAGGATGAACAAGATCGTCACCTAGTAAACACCGCTTACTCCTTTGTAGCAAAACCTGGTGATGTTATTAATGTAGTTCTTAAGAATTCAACCAATCAGATGACAAATCTACATACTCATGGACCGCATGTATCCCCTAGTGGAAATTCTGATAATCCGTTTATTATGGTTGAACCTGGAAAATCCTTTAAATACCAATTTAAAATTCCAAAGAATCAAGAGCCAGGAACATTCTGGTATCACCCACATCATCACGAATTTGTTGCAAAGCAATTATCTGCTGGTCTAACTGGCGCAATCATTATTGAAGGTGAAAGCGATAAATTATTAAGTAAAACAACAGATCGCACTTTGCTTTTCGCAGATCCTCGAATTGGCACAACTGATGCAGTTATGAAGACCAGCATGATGGATCAGATGCATGGAAGAACCGGCGATTACCTACTTATAAACGGTCAACTAAAGCCAACTATCAATGCTAAAAAAGGCATTACAGAAAGATGGCGATTGGTTAATGCTTCTCCGAGTCTCTTCTTGAATCTCACATTAGAGAATGGAACTTTTACAGTTATTGGAACGGATGGTGGACGTACAAAACCTTACGAAGTTTCTAAATTGTCGATAACTCCGGGCCAACGTTATGAAGTCTTAGTAAATACAACAAAGTCTGGTGTTGTTAAAATTCTTAATGGTGGATCTGTAGTTGGATATCTAAATTCTGGTGCATTTAAAGCAACGGCCCCTGCAATTACATCTGTGCCAACTTTGATTGCAAGTAAAGAACGTAAAATTGCAATCGAACAAGGTGGCGGTGGAATGATGGGCGGAATGAGTTTCACCTTTAATGGTGAGACTTTTAATCCCAATAAAGTCAATCAAACTGTAAAACTGAACAGCGTCGAAGATTGGGTTATTACAAATACATCACACATGGTTCACCCTTTCCATATTCATGCTTGGGCATTTCAAGTTATTGATCGTGGCGATGGAAAACCAGACCCTGGTTGGAAAGATACTGTTGCCATACCTGTTGGATCAAAGGTTCGAATCAGAATTAATTTTGCAGATTTTGGTGGCAAAAGCGTTTATCACTGCCACATTTTGGATCACGAAGATACTGGAATGATGGGAATAGTTGAGGTTAAATAATGGAAATCAAAATTGATGGCATGAGCTGCGGACATTGCGAAGGTCGCGTCAAGCAAGAGTTTGAAAAGGTTGGTGCAGTTGTTGAATCTGTTTCAGCAGACGATGCGAAAGCAATCGTCAGTGGAGTTGATGAAGCGAGTGCCAGAAGCGCAGTAATTGCAGCTGGTTATAAAGTCGTCAGTATTAGTTAACGAATGCTGCGAAGTACGGCAGTTACTTTGCCTAATATTTCACAATCATCACCATTTATAGGTGCGTAATCTGGATTTGCAGGCAACAACCAAATATGGCCATCTTTACGCGAGAATGTTTTTACAGTCGCTTCTCCGTCAATCATCGCTGCAACAATTTCGCCCTTTTCGCAAGTTTTCTGGGAACGGATCACCACATAATCTCCATCGCAGATCGCCGCATCAATCATGGAATCTCCGACAACTTTCAACATAAATAAATCTCCGCTACCCACAATTGATTCAGGAAGCGGGAAGGTCTCTTCGATATGTTGTTCTGCCAAGATTGGTCCACCAGCTGCAATGCGTCCGACCAATGGAATCTGGCGAGAACGATCAGCAATTACATTTGAATCGCCTTCGACAATTTCAATGGCGCGACCAAGGGCAGCATCGCGGCGGATAAAGCCCGCCTCTTCGAGGGCCTTGAGTTGATACTGGACCGAAGCTGAACTTGAGAGCCCTGCCGCAGCCCCGATTTCACGGATTGAAGGTGGGTAGCCGTTGTTCTGGATACCCTCTTGGATAGCGGTAAGGATCTTGACCTGGCGTGGGGAGAGGCCCGATGTATCTGTCATGACATAAGGGTGACGTAGATTGGGAAAAATTTCAAACATTTGTTCGAAATTTTCTTGACCTTTGTCGTAGGGGTGCTTTATGGTTCTCTTATTCGAACAGGTGTTCGAAACTTTAGGAAACCTTCCCCAGGCTCCTAAGTGGAGAAAAGCAGGAGCAAGAGACCATGAGCCAAAACCGTCAAATTAAAAGAAGCCGCAGAGCAAATATCCGTCTTGCCCGCTTCCTTGTGGTCCTCTCCCTTACCACTGTCTTCGGTGCCGGTTTTGCAATGCAAGCTGGCGCTGGTTCGAAAGATATTCCAACCAAAGCTAACTCATATGTAGTGGTGACCATTGCGCCAGGTGAGAGCATCTGGTCGGTCGCTAAAGCTTTAAATGGCGGTGGCGATGTTCGCGCACTTGTTGATGAAATCATCAAAGTTAATGGATTATCTTCAAGTGATCTTGCTGCAGGAAGCAAGATTCGCGTACCGCTTAATTAGCATTCGAATTAGATTTAACATTAGATTTAAACTTATATTTAAACTTATATTTAAATTTGCTCTCTCTGATTAATTCTTAAATGATACAGAGCAACCAATCCTGTGCTTACCAAGACTCCAAGTGGAGTACTCAATTCAACTTTATCTAATCCGCCAATTAGTAAAGCTTTAAAGAATGCATATGCAACCCATACAGAACTACCCAGAGCTACTATAGTCGGTACCCCTATAAGGCCATATAAGTAAGCTCTCCGAATTGGAGCTCGATGCTCTACTTCAAAATCAATTGCCATTGCAAATTGACATTTTCTCCAGTGCAGCCACCAAGTAGGAAGTGTTGTTAATAGCAAGCTTGCGCCAAAAATAATTGCATCATTTTGATCAGTTTTATCTAATAGCCCTGCAATTAAAGCACCAATGGATATCGCCATTCCAACCATAGCCGCAGCGCTCAACAAATATTGGTAGACCCTGGTGATTTCATCACGCTCGTAGCCGCTAAGTAACTTACGGAAAAAATAAATTATGCCTAATAAAATGGCTACAGCTGCACTAGTACTTGGAACCTCATCCCAATAAACATCTCCTCCGGTTGCCCAAGTAATTATGGCATTTAAAGTAAAAGTCGCCGCAATAGTTGCAAAAAAGGAAGGGATAACTTGCCCTCCTAGATATCGGTAAGCCCTAATCTCTAATTGATTTGCGTGGCTATCGAAATTTTGCCAATAGAAAATTGCAGTTGGAATAGATAATGACGCAACAATAACTGATTCTTGAAATAAAAATTCGCTCGAATTTATTTCTAGGCTATTTTTAATCAGCAATTCCAAGACGTTTATTAATGAGATTGCCAAACCAGCAATTGCTGCAAACCAGCCCACAAATCTATGCAAATTTGCCATTAAAGAACGATAAGAATTAAACAGTCTGATATGAATTATCCAGATTGAAAATGAAACCAATCCGGTGGCAATTGCTTTGGGGTTGTAAACAGCTCCAGCAATGACATTTAAAGATCCCGTGAAAAAAAGAAACCAAGTTATAAATGAAAAGGTTGTGGCAGCAAACAAATACAATTGCCAAGCTGGTTGATATCGGGCACTACTATCTTTTTTAAAATCTCTCGTAATCCACAGAGAAATTCCGGTCAGTACCGGGATTCCTACGACAACAAAAGATAGCCATCTAGCTATATCTTCTTTGGACGAGTAAGTGGTTTGATTTGGATCAAGTAGTTCAGTCAGGAGTCCCGATAAACCAAAACTAAAGAAGAAAAGTGCCAGAAAAAGGGTTGCATATTTCAATATATCTCGCAAGAAATCAAGACTCTTCGAATCTTGATGCCTTTCGACGGTGACTTTAATGCCAACAATCGCAAAATATCCTAATGTAAATAAAATCGCTAAGAACAGTATTCCAAATATCATGAGCTAGTTCTTTACAAATAAACTCACAAAGTCATCAGCAGCAACTCCTAAAAGACTCTCGTAATTGAGTGTGGCTGCTTCGATCCTTGCTACCTGATCATCACTAAAAACTCTGCGTAAATTTCGTTTGTACTTATCTACCAGCAATGGCAAGCCTTCTTCGCGGCGGCGCTTGTGGCCTACTGGATATTCGACCACAATCTCATCGCTCTTGCTGCCATCATTAAATTCAATGGTCATGGCATTAGCGATTGAGCGTTTTTCTGGGTCGTGATAATCAGCGGTAAATTGTGGATCTTCAACGCATTGCATCTTCTCGCGCAGCGCATCAATCCGTGGATCTGCCGCAATTTCATCTTCGTAATCTTTGGCAGTCAAACGCCCAAAAATCAGAGGAACTGCCACCATATATTGAATGCAGTGATCACGATCCGCTGGGTTATTTAGCGGGCCCTTCTTATCAATAATGCGAATACAAGCTTCGTGTGTGCGAATAGTTATCTTCTTAATATCATCGCTAGTCTTGTGGTTAGCTTTCATCCAATTATGAAGCGTGAAAGCTGCTTCGCAGGCAGTCTGTGAATGAAATTCGGCTGGGAACGAGATCTTCCATAGCACGTTCTCCATTACGTAAGTGCCATATGGACGTTGGAACTTAAATTTATTTCCTTTGAAAGAAACATCATAAAAACCCCAAGATTTGGCAGTTAGTACCGATGGCACTCCCATCTCTCCCACCTTTGCCATTAGCGCAAGTCTTACTGCACGAGATGTGGCATCTCCTGCTGCCCAAGATTTACGAGAACCTGCATTTGGATAGTGGCGATAAGTTCTTAGAGATTGCCCATCCACCCAAGCAAGTGAAACTGCAGCCAATGTTTCTTCTCTATTTAATCCCATCATCTGACAGACCACTGCAGTTGAAGCTACTTTCACCAAAATTACGTGATCTAATCCAACTTTGTTAAATGAATTTTCAAGTGCAATACATCCTTGAATTTCGTGAGCTTTGATCATCGCAGTTAAAATATCTTTAACAGTTAATTTTTTCTGGCCGCTTCTATTTAGCCAATCTGCCACCGCCAAAATTGCTCCCAAATTATCACTTGGGTGTCCCCACTCCGCCGCAAGCCAAGTGTCATTGAAATCTAACCAACGAATTGCTGTGCCAATATTGAAAGCTCCTTGCACCACATCTAATTCGTAATTTGTACCAGGGACGCGTACCCCATTTTCTACTTTGGTACCAGGAACTAATGGGCCTAATAATTTTGTGCAGGCTGTGTACTCCAAAGATTCTAAGCCGCAACCAATTGTGTCAAGCATTCCTGACCAAGCGGTTTTATAAGCCAGCTCTGATTTCACTTCATAATTAAGTGCATAATCAACAATGTCTTGAATTTCTTGATCGTAAGGTTGGTTCGACTTGACTACATGAGATGACAATTAGCGCTCCTCTATTTTCTTAAATGGTAAATCTTCGGGTCCGATGTAGTTAGCAGATGGCCGAATAATCTTTCCATCCTCTCGTTGTTCAATAACATGTGCCGACCAACCTGTAATTCGAGCAATTACAAAGATTGGGGTAAAGAAAGCGGTGGGAATGCGCATCGCGTTATAAGCCACTGCGCTAAACCAATCAAGATTCGGAAACATCTTCTTCAAATCCCACATCACACTCTCTAAGCGATCAGCGATATCAAAAAGAGTGCGATTCTCTGATGTTAAGCTTTTTGCGATCTCCTTGATGATTGGATTTCGCGGATCGCCAATGGTGTAGACCGGATGGCCAAAACCAATCACAACCTCTTTGGCCGCAACGCGCTTTCTAATATCTGACTCTGCTTCATCTGGATTGGCATATCGCTCTTGAATCTCCAAAGCCACTTCGTTTGCGCCACCATGTTTCGGGCCGCGAAGTGCGCCAACGGCTCCGGTGATTGCTGAGTAAATATCGCTTCCAGTTCCGGCAATTACGCGCGCTGTGAAAGTTGAAGCATTAAATTCATGTTCGGCATACAAGATCAACGAAGCGTGCATGGCGCGTTCCCATTCAGAGTTTGGCGCCTCTGCGTGCAACATTTCTAGGAAATGTCCACCAATTGAATCAGATTGAGTACTGCATTCAATTCGCTTGCCACTATTTGCAAAGTGATACCAATAGCAGAGCATTGATGCAGCACAAGCAATCAATCGATCAGCAATTTCTCGAGCCGCAATTGAAAGATGACCATCATGTTCGGGCTCTACGGTTCCGAGTGCAGAGATGCCGGTGCGCAATACATCCATGGGATGAGTGCTTTTAGGCAATTGCTCCAGAATATTTCTGACTTGTGGGGGTAAATCACGTAACTTTTTTAGTTTGGCTTTGTAATTTGCCAGCTCAGTTTTGTTAGGAAGTTTTTCATGAATCAATAAATGTGCCACTTCTTCAAATTCGCAATTGGCTGCCAAGTCCGCGATATCGTAGCCGCGATAATGTAAATCATTACCGTTTAATCCAACCGTACAAATTGCGGTATTGCCCGCTGCTACACCCGAAAGCGCTACAGATTTCTTAGCCATTTTTTTCGCTTTGGAATTTATCCAACGCAGCCTCGTATTTGTAGTAATCAATTGCTTGGTAAAGCTCTTCGCGGGTCTGCATATGATTAAGCGCGCTCTTTTGAGTACCTTCCGAGCGAATCGTTTTATAAACCAATTCCGCAGCTTTGTTCATCGCTCTAAAAGCGGATAATGGATACAAAACAATATCTACGCCAGCACCACGAAGTTCGGCTACCGTAAATAGCGGGGTCTTACCGAATTCCGTAATGTTGGCAAGAATCGGAACACCTGCCGCTTCACGAAACTTCTTGTAAGTTTCTAAATCACCAACTGCTTCAGGAAAAATCATGTCTGCTCCAGCGGCGACATAAGCACGAACCCGATCAAGGGCTGCTGCTAAACCTTCATTTGCTAGCGCATCTGTGCGAGCCATGATGGTGAAATCTGCAGAGTTTCGCCCATCTACTGCTGCTTTGATTCGATCCACCATTTCGTTGACGCCCACAATCTCTTTATTGGGACGATGGCCGCATCGCTTCGCAGCAACTTGGTCTTCCATATGTACCGCAGAAGCTCCGACTTTTTCAATCTCTTTAACAGTGCGAGAGATATTAAAAGCAGAAGTTCCAAAGCCGGTATCGATATCTACAAGTAAGGGCAGATCACAGACATTGGTTATGCGACGTACATCAGTTAAAACATCATCTAGGTAGTTTTTGATCAAAATTATATCCGACAACGTATGACCATGGGAATGTGAATGGAATTGCTTTATTCCTTCAGCATTTTTTGTCCATGCTCCAAAATAACTTATCTCAATCATCCTAACTCCGTTAAGAGATGTAATTAGTTTTACCTTTTTATTTTCGTAGTTTATCATAGTGTTTCAATTATTTCTTCGATTAATTCTTCTAGGTGGCAGTTAATGTATTCCTCTATTACCTTGTTCTCAGCATCAGTCCACTCGCTCTTATCCCATTCGATGTTGTCTATCTCCCAATAGTTATTACCGCTATCGTAACCCTTGCTACCCCAAAACTCGTAGTGTCCTATACCATCGTTGCACCATTCCTTTGTAAAGGTTACCCTCAAGTCACGAGACTTGAGGAACTCACCTTCATCATCGTATACATCCAAGAACTCTAAGTCCTCAAATGTATGTTCATCTTTTATCGGTTTCATATGTAGAATTTCTTACTGATTTCTTTATTGATCTGCTTTAGCCAATAGTCATCCCAACACATACCAACATCCTCAACAAACGACTCCCACATATCTCCCCTTGATGCCCACTGCTCATACTCCTTGCTCTCTACAATATTACTCACTATCTTGGTTATCTCATCCATAATTCCTATAACACCATTCCACTTATCTCTAATGCAATTATCTTCGTATAGTGCATCCATAAACATCCACCCTGCAAGTGTGCAGAGTATCTGCTTGTCTTTTTCTAGTTGTTCTTTCATTGTCTTTCCGATATTAAATTGTAAATAATGTTCTCTATTTTGGCTGACCATAGGTCATCCTCATCGGATTCGTTGTACCTCGTCAGCACCTCTTCCATTTCCTCTACCGACAAGTCCTTGTTCAGTATACTGCATACGTTTACCACATCCTCGTAGGATATAGGATCGGTTGCCTTGATACGTTGCTTGTGTACGCATTCGTTAGACTTCTCTAGGTATACGCATACCTCGTTGTAGTCTTCGCAATAGTGGATATCAAATGCATCCACACTAATCCACCAATCTGCCTCAGTAGGAGTGATGGTGTACTTGTTTTCTCTGCCTTGGTAATTAAATACTACTTCTAGTGTTTTCATGTTACATTAATTTTAAAGTTTCTAAATGTTGTTTTAATCCTATCACCTCAATAACGAATCTGCTCTCATCAATATTGCCTTCCTTCAATTGCTTTTGCAGACCATTAATTTCATCAATAATAACATCGTATGGATGGTGATTGCCAGTGTCAATATCATTAATCAATTCCACATCTATTGTATCGTATTCCTCATCATTGTTACCATCACCGCTATCCAAACATATCCACCTAGGAATGTAACCGCATTGGTCATAGATGTCTTCTATTGACATATTAATTTTACCACTTGTCTTGAACTCGTTGAGTGTAGCATAACCTAACTCTTTTATTTCCGATGAGTCGCTATAGTACCAATCTATAAAACGACTTGCTAAAACTTTATTTGCTTTCATATCTTGTTTTTTTAAGGGGTTAAATTATAATACTCTTTTTCTTAATGCATCAGTAAACCAAGTATCAGCAAAAACTTCCTCCAAAGTATTATACTTCCATTTTCTAGCCTCATAATTACACGCATCATCTAACTTAGTTGGATATGGGACGTAACGAAATCCAACACCGAAGTCATAGCCTTGACCATATTCATCTACCTTTCTTTCAGTTTTAACTTTTACTTCTATGGATACATACTCGCTATGGTGAAGTATCATATGAGTCCCTTGCTTAGCAATTAAAATCTCATTTAATTCATACTTACCATTACTCTCACCACAGCGAGTATGTATCCATAGAAGTAAAAGTTAAAACTGAAAGAAAGGTAGATGAATATGGTCAAGGCTATGACTTCGGTATCGGTCGATGATGAGTATTTAGCCTTGGAGGAGCATCTTATTATCATTTTGCAAAACCTACGGTAGGCTTTATTACGCCTACCTATTTTACAAATAGCAGGATAAGCATTCATG
>OGVJ01000070.1_pt1 | contig 10916 bp, 19 predicted proteins | sample 1575741 | NCBI WGS metagenome assembly OGVJ01 (sample SAMN07581528, study PRJEB24739) | freshwater metagenome | place: Singapore | collected 2015-01 | reverse complement strand
GTTTCCCAGTCACGATAATTTCAGTAATTTCCACAGAATAATTTTCATAGAAATCACTCTTAGCTAATTTCTTTGCATCCATATGATTTGAATCTCTGCGCCAATTATCAATTGCTTCTAAAGAATCAAAGTACGCAATAGTTACGCCTTGGCGAGTTTCAGGATGGTGAAGCGTGAAGTATTCACAAAGTTTGCAGAAGCATATCCACATCTGAGATACAAACCAGATCATGTTGGTCAAGCTAACTTTGATGGATCACGTTACATTCATGCATACTTTGATACAGTAATCGACAAAGGTTATAACTTTGAAGATATTCATCGACTGATGGAACGTGCATCAAAAGGCGAAGATGTAAGTGAAGAAGCGAAGAAGATGCTTGAACTGGAAGCAGAAGCATCACATCGTTATCTGTCAGAGGATTACATGTTCTGTCAGTGGTGGCGAGCAATTGGTGGACAAGTTTATCTATGTCCATGGATGAAAACGCAACACATTGGTACTTACGCATTTACTGGTAACATGCCAGCAGTTGCACAGTTCACAGGTAAACTATGACACAACAAGGTCGTAAGTTTGACGGAGGCAAACTAGAATATGGTTTGCTTCCACCAAAAGCACTCGAAGCGACCGTAGCCGTATTAACGTTTGGTGCTCAGAAGTATGAACGAGGCAACTGGAAGTTTGTACCTGAGTCCAAACGTCGATACTTTGATGCCATGCAAAGACACATATGGGCATGGAAAGATGGTGAGCAACTGGATCCTGAATCTGGTATTCATCACCTTGCACATGCGATGTGCTGCTTGATGTTTTTGTATGAACATGATACAATCTATTCTATTGATGATCCTTTTAATCATGAGGTAAATAATGAAACTATCCAAAGAAACAATTGAAGTTCTAAAGAACTATGGCAATATCAATCAAGGAATGTTCTTCCGCACTGGAAAGACACTCCGAACTGTAAATTCTCATAAAAATATTTTGACTAGCGCAGAGATTTCTGAAGAATTTCCCACAAATTTCGGTGTCTATGACATAAATAACTTTTTGGGCGTCATTTCCGCAGACGAATCTCCAGAATTCGAGTTCTCTGACAAAGAGGTTAAGATCAAATGTAAGGGGGGTCGTTCCACTATCCGTTACGGTTTCTGTGATGCAGACGTTATCGTCGTGGCACCAGAAAAAGATATCGTAATGCCAAGTGAAGATATCAAATTTGATCTTTCTAGTGAAGATTTGAAGTGGGTTCTTCAAGTTGGTCGTTTACTATCTTCAACACATATTGTTGTTGAATCTGATGGTACAGAAGTGAATCTTTCAACCACAGATTTGCAGATGAACAATACTGCCAATACTAACAAGTTGAAAGTTGGTGATGGTAATGGCACCAAATACAATATGATTTTCCGTTCTGAGTTTATTGAAAAACTTATGACAGGAAACTATACTGTGACAATCTCTGCAAAGGGTATTGCACACTTCCAGAATAATGATCGTAAGATTCAATACTGGATTACTACTGAGACTGGCAGCAAGTTCGAAGCTGCTTAATATTATGATATTTGTGAAAGGTTCTCATGGAACATATATTATGGACAGAGAAGTATCGTCCTCAAACAATCGAGGATTGTATTCTGCCAGATCGTCTGAAGAAACCATTTCAGGAATACGTCAGTCAGAAAGAGATACCAAATCTAATTCTAGCTGGTGGTCCGGGAGTGGGCAAGACAACCGTAGCGAAAGCAATGTGCAACGAGATCGGTTGCGATTACATTGTAATCAATGGTTCTGATGAATCTGGTATCGACACCTTTCGTGTAAAGATTAAGGGGTTTGCTTCTGCAATGAGTTTTACTGGTAATCGAAAGGTTATCATCATCGATGAAGCAGACTACCTGAATCCTAATTCGACACAACCTGCGTTGCGTAATGCAATTGAAGAATTTGCAAAGAACTGTTCTTTCATCTTCACTTGTAATTACAAACAACGTATTATCGATCCACTGCATTCACGTTGTTCAGTTGTTGACTTCAATCTATCTTCTGCTGAGAAAGCAGAGATGGCATCTAAGTTCTTTGGTCGTATCAAATCGATTCTGACTGAAGAATCAGTACCATACGAACAAAAGATTGTTGCAGAAGTTGTTAAAAAACACTTTCCAGATTTTCGTCGTGTGATTAACGAACTACAACGTTATTCAAAGTATGGAGAAATCAACGAAGGTATTCTAGCACAAGTCAGCAATGTCAAACTTGCAGAGATTGTCAAACATGTTGCAAACAAAGACTTTGGTGCAATACGTAAGTGGGCTGCAACGAATGATAGTGATCCAAACACAATCTTTCGTTCAATCTATGACAACATGTATGATGTATTGAAACCTTCTTCTATTCCGAAGGCTGTCATCATTCTTGCTGACTATCAATACAAGAATGCATTTGTCGCAGATCCAGAAATCAATATGGTTGCGTGTCTGACTGAGTTGATGGTGGAGTGCGAATTTGAGTAAGCCATTTGAATACGTCAACCAAATCATGACAGGTAAGAAGAATCTTATCGTTGATGAGGCTACGGAGAAAGAATATGTCCCGTTTCTGAGCAACAAGAGTCTTTCTTATCAGTATGATTGTTTAATGTTCGCAAATGAGATGAATATCCGTCATCATTTAGATAAAAAGATGCAGTTTGACTTTTTACTAAATACCGTACGGGCCAAGAAACGTCCGTTCTCTAAGTGGTTAAAGCCTGAATCAAGTGACGATATAGAATGTCTAAAGATCCTTTACGGATACTCCGACCAAAAAGCACTTGAAGCTCTCCGCCTCCTTAGTGATGATCAAATCCAAAAACTAAAAGAAAAAACCCACAAGGGTGGATTAAGGAAATGAGATGACTGATATTTCTAAATTTGTCGAAGTGCAACTGAAAGAAGAAGATGACTTTTTAAAGGTAAGAGAAACGTTAACCAGAATCGGTGTTTCGTCACGTAAGGAAAGGATACTGTATCAATCTTGCCACATTTTACATAAACAAGGAAAATATTATATCGTACACTTTAAGGAATTGTTTGCACTAGATGGTAAACCATCAAACATTTCCGATAACGATGTTCAACGTAGAAATACAATTGCTAATTTATTAGAACAGTGGGGTTTAGTAAAGATTATGAATCCACAAATACTGAGAGATAACATGGCACCAATTCATCAGATTAAGATTATCTCTTTCAAAGAGAAAGATGATTGGGAACTTGTAACTAAATATAATATTGGTAAAAAGAAAGTAGATTGAAATGGTGATGTATCATGAACAAAGTGAAACAAAATCCAGTAAAACTGGTAAATAAATATACTCAGGAAGAAGTATATACTAGGAATTATGATGATGTGATTAGAGAAGGCTCTAATGAGTTTATTAGAGTCTTTAATCACAATAATCCACAAAGAACTTATCTTGTCAACAAGAACGCATTTAATGTTGTCAAGTAAGTCGTGATGCCTTAGGGGTCACGCAATTTTAACTTGCTTAATAAGGAGAAAACTATGACTGTTACTGGTCGCTTTGGTCCAATGATTCTAAATCAGACATTGGGATTTGAAAAATTCTTTCGTGATGTTGAAGAAATCCTAAACAACACTAAGCCTGCCACAAACTTTCCACCACATAACATTATCAAAGCAACTGATAATAAGTATGTTGTAGAACTTGCTGTTGCTGGTTTTAGTAAAAACGAAATTGATATCCAAGTACAAGATAATACTCTGGTTATCAAAGGTGAGAAACAAGAAGGTACTCCTGACGTTGTATATTTACATCACGGTATTGGAACACGTTCTTTCACTAAAACAATCACAATTGCTGACACCATTGAAGTTAAAGGTGCAGAATTCAAAGATGGTATACTACGCATTGGACTTGAGAACATCATTCCAGAGCATAAGAAGCCACGCAAAGTTGAAATTGGTAATGACTTGAATTTCTTTACTCCTACACTATTACAGGAAGAAAAGAAAGCTGCTTAATTTTTTGAAAGTTATATTATGAAAAAACCTACCTCACACTACAAAATGGATAAACAGACTAAGCGCCTGTTGATGAACATGACTGGTGAACGAAAGACTCTTTTTCGTAAAGAGACAATCACAGCAGACATGACTCCTCAACTCGACTTCCAATTTAGGGAGAAGAAGAAAAAAGGTGGCGAAGATGTTTCTGAAGGATAAATTTCAAAAAGCACATATGGCTGCGGCAGAAGTGTATGCTGAGTTATCGAGCGCTAGACGTTTGCATGTTGGTTGTGTTATAGTAAAGAATGACACAATCATTGGAATTGGTTACAATGGTATGCCATCTGGTTGGGATAACAACTGTGAATATGAAACAAATGTTGATGATTCTCGTACTGAGTTAGTTACCAAACCAGAAGTAATTCATGCTGAAGCAAATGCTTTGGCAAAAGTCACCAAGTCAACTAATTCTAGTGAAGGTGCTCATCTATTTGTTACACATGCACCATGTTTAGATTGTGCAAAACAAATTTATCAAGCAGGAATCACTCATGTTTATTATCGACACAATTATAAAAGTGAGGTAGGTTTAGATTTCTTGTCAAAGTGTCAAGTGCATATTAAGAAGGTAGATTATGTCTAGGTGGACATTAGAAGTTAAGAAAATAGAAGAAGATTATATCGTCGAATTACCAGATGATCTAATAAAAGAAACGGGTTGGGAAATTGGAGATACGTTGAAGTGGATTGACAATCAAGACGGATCATGGACATTAACTAAGGAGTTATAATGAGTTTAAAAGGTACAAAAACTGCTGAGTGTTTGAAAGAAGCATTTGCAGGCGAATCAATGGCTAATCGTCGTTATCTGTATTTCGCAAATCAGTGTGATATCGCAGGTGAAAACGATCTAGCAGCATTGTTCCGTTCTACTGCTGAAGGTGAAACAGGTCACGCACACGGTCATATGGAATATTTGATCGAAGGTGGTGCAGGTGAACCAGGAACCGGAATGCCAGCAAAGACTGCTAAAGAAATGCTTGAAGCAGCAATTAGTGGTGAGACACATGAGTATTCTGACATGTATCCAGGCATGGCTAAGATTGCTCGTGAAGAAGGTTTCGATGAAGTTGCAGATTGGTTTGAGACACTTGCGAAAGCAGAACGTTCACATGCCAATCGTTACGCTAAAGCATTAGATAAGCATCTTGCTGAGGGTTAATGCCACCTAATGAATTAGTCAAACTGTTGAAACATATCCTGCCTTGGATACCTAGTGTAAACGAAAGTATTCGGGCAGAAATACAACAATTAATAGATCAACTACAAGCGCAAATGCGCCAATAATGGAGTATAATATGAATATTCGTGAACTCGCCAAAAATATCGCAAATCAAAAAAACGCACCTAAGGCATACAAGTATGACTTATTTCTCCGTGATTTTGACAACAAAGTTGAGTTGTTAGGTCTTGTTGATGATCCTACCTATGATATGAAAGATTTTGTAGGTAGGGAAATGCTTTTTCCACGAAAGTGGGTAACTTTAAATGTTTTAGACGCTGATGTGAAAGTGGAAATCTAATGAAAAAATTAATAACATTAAAAACAAATCATACATTACTCGGTGAAGTTACCGATGATATAGAGTATGAATATATTCGAATCAAAGAACCAGTTCAAGTGGTACAAGTTCCTGCTAGATCGGCAACAGATCAAGGAGGTATTGCTTTTGCTCCATTTTTGGAGTATAGTAATGAAGTAAAGACTGGAATAAAAATTAATCGTGCCGATATTTTGACTATAACAACACCGGTACTTGAACTTGAAAATCAATACAACACGATCTTTGGATCAGGTATCACAATTGCGAAAACACTTTAATGAGTAAATATTACACCAACGTTTCTGTATATGGACCACATATACTTTATCGAGGTGTGAAGAATGGTAGGCGAGTAAAAGAGAAAATCAATTACTCGCCTACTCTTTTTCTGCCGTCCAAAAAAGAATCCGAATATAAAACACTATTCGGTGAAAATCTTGAACCTATGAAGTTTGATACGATTCGTGAGGCTCGTGATTTTGTCAAGCGTTATGAAGGTGTTGAGAATTTCAAAGTTTACGGTAATGACCGATATGCGTATGCGTTTATTGCAGAGAATCATGTTGGTCAAATTGACTGGGATATCACCAATCTATCAATAGTTGTTATTGATATTGAGGTTGGTTCTGAAAATGGATTTCCCGACCCATATCGTGCAGATGAAGAAATTACTGCAATAAATGTCCGTCAATTAAATGGCGGTATGACTGTTTATGGATGTGGAGATTATAATAATACAAATGAAAATGTTTGGTATGTTAAATGTAAAGATGAATATGATCTTTGTAAAAAGTTTATGCAAGACTGGCAGGATAATTGTCCTGATGTTGTCACTGGTTGGAATATTGATGGGTTCGATATACCTTATCTTGTCAACCGATTTAATAAAATATTCGGTGAGCCAGAGACACGTAAACTATCACCGTGGGGTGTAATCAATACAAGAAAGTATAACTTCAAAGGTCGTGAGAAGATTGCTTACGATCTTGTTGGCGTTTCTGCACTTGATTATATTGAATTGTATAAGTGGTATGCTCCTAACGGTAAGACACAAGAATCTTATCGTCTAGACCACATTGCAAATGAAGAACTTGAAACTGGTAAGATTTCGTTTGATGAGTATGATACGCTTCATCAATTGTACAAACTGAATTATCAGAAGTTTATTGACTATAACATCAAAGACTCTGAACTGATTGTTCAGTTGAATGATAAGTTGAGATTGCTTGAACTTGCACTGACTCTTGCATACGATACCAAGTGTAATTTTACTGATGTGTTTGCACAAACTCGTATGTGGGATTCTCTAATCTACAATCATCTGTTAGAGAAAAAGATTATTGTACCACCTAGAGAGATATCATCAAAGAGTGAAGCATTTGAAGGTGCATATGTAAAAGAGGTACAAGTTGGAAGTCATGATTGGGTTGCATCGTTTGACTTGAACAGTCTATATCCGCACTTGATTATGCAATACAATCTATCACCAGAAACATTGATTGAACCAAAAGATTATACTGACGAAATGCGTAAAGTATTACGTGATGGTGTCAATGTAGACAAACTTCTGGCAATGAAGGTTGATACATCAAAAATCAAAAATGTTATTTTAACTGCAAACGGTCAGTTCTTCCGTAAAGACATTCGAGGTTTCTTGCCTCAGATGATGGATGACATGTATAATGATCGTAAGAAGTTTAAGAAGTTGATGTTGAAGGCCGAACAAGATTATGAGAATGAGAAAGACGAAGTAAAGAAGAAAGAGATTGACAAGATTGTTTCTCGTTACAACAATCTGCAACTTGCAAAGAAATTATCACTGAATTCTGCATATGGTGCATTGGGTTCACAATATTTCAGATTCTATGATTTGAGATTGGCGTTGGCAGTTACGTTGTCTGGTCAGTTGTCGATTCAGTGGATCGAATCTAAATTGAACAAATATATTAATGATATACTAAAGACAGATCATGACTACGTTATTGCTTCGGATACAGATTCTATTTATCTTAATCTTGGTCCACTTATTAATAAGGTGTATGATACAGAAGGCAAAGTCTCGGCACCTGGAACAAAAATCATCAATTTCATGGATAGAATCTGTGAGAATAAAATACAACCGTATATTAATGAGAGTTATCAGGAACTTGCTGATTATGTCAACGCATACGAACAAAAAATGCAGATGAAACGTGAAGCATTGGCAAGTCGTGGTGTGTGGACTGCCAAGAAGCGCTATGCATTAAATGTGTTTAATAGTGAAGGCGTTCAGTACGCAGAACCGCAATTGAAGTATAAAGGTTTGGAGATGGTTAAATCTTCAACACCACAAGTCATCCGTGAGAAGATGAAAGAACTACTGAAGATTGTGATGAATGGTACTGAAACAGAAGCACAAGACTTTATTGAGAAGTTCCGTGAAGAATTCAAGAAGTTACCACCAGAAGATGTTGCATTTCCTCGAGGTGTTAATGGTTTGAAAGAGTATTCCGATAGGTTGGATATCTACAAGAAAGGTACACCGATACATGTTCGTGGTGCTTTGCTATATAACTACTATCTCAAACAGAAAGACCTAACTAATACCTATCCAATCATACAAGAAGGTGAGAAATTAAAGTACACTTATTTGTTGGAACCTAACACGATAAAAGATGATATTATATCTTTTCCAACTAGACTTCCAAAAGAGTTTGACTTACACAAGTATGTGGACTATAATACACAATTTGAGAAAAGTTTCATTGAACCTATGAAGGTTATTTTGAACTGTATGGGTTGGGATACTGAAAAGAGAAATAGTCTGGAGAGTTTCTTCTAATGTTACAAGCAATACTTCCATTTATAACTGCGATTGGATTGTCTGCTGTTGCTGCTTACTACTCAGTAATCGGTTTAGCAGAAATCTTTCCTGGTTCTTTCTGGCCAATTATTATTATGGGTACTGTACTAGAGATTGCAAAACTAGTTACAGTATCCTGGTTATATAATAATTGGAACAATACGATACACATGATGCGGTATTATTTTTTAACTGCTATTGTATTATTGATGGGTATTACATCGATGGGTATTTTTGGTTATCTGTCAAAAGCACACATTGAACATTCTAGTACGATAGCACCATCAGCAGCAAAGGTACAAATATATGAAGCCAAAATTCAAGCTCTACAAACGCAAATTGACAGGAACAACAAGAACCTTACTCAGTATGATGAGGCTGTCGATCAAGTTATGGGCAGGTCGAAAGACGAGAAAGGTGCCGAGAGGGCAAATCAGATCAGGAAAGCCCAACAGAAAGACCGTGAGAGAATCGCTACTGAGAATGCGAGGTTACAGAAAGAGATACAATCGCTTACAGAGGAGAAGCTCCCTCTATCGTTGGAAGTTAGAAAGGCTGAGTCAGAATTGGGGCCTATAAAATATGTTGCTGATGTTGTATATGGCACACAAGATAAAGACTTGATTGACAAAGCGGTACGTCTGATCATCTTTGTTATTATTGTGGTGTTTGATCCATTGGCAGTATTGTTGTTGATCGCCGCAAATCAAACATATCGAAAACAAAAGAAAACTAAAAAACCTACGAAAGTAATTGACGTACCTGCACCTGCTAGTGTAGAATCATTCATAGATAAAAAGACACAGATGGTGCCTAAAGACAAAATATTGAACATGACTGGAGAATTGAAATGAGTTTAATTAATAAGTTGAAGAAGAATTCCACTATAGAACACACATCTGTTCTATCCAAATCATCTCTACTAAAAGAGAAAGATGTTATTCCAACTTCAGTACCAATGGTAAATGTTGCATTGTCTGGTAAACTAGATGGTGGACTAACACCAGGTATTACAGTTCTTGCAGGTCCTTCTAAGCATTTCAAAACTGCATTCGCTTTGTTGATGGCTGCATCATATCAACAAAAATATCCAGAATCAGTTATTCTATTCTATGATTCAGAGTTTGGTTCGCCACAAGCATACTTTGAAACATTTGGTATTGATATGGATCGTGTATTGCACACACCAATTACTGATGTTGAAGAATTGAAACATGATATTATGGCACAGTTCTCACAGTTAGAGAAAGGTGAACGTGTTATGATTGTTATTGATTCTATTGGTAATCTTGCATCAAAGAAAGAAGTTGAAGATGCTGTTGAAGGTAAATCAGTTGCAGATATGAGTCGTGCAAAACAGTTGAAATCGTTGTTCCGTATGACAACACCTCATCTTACACTCAAAGACATTCCAATGGTTGTAGTGAATCACACATACAAAGAGATTGGTATGTTCCCGAAAGATATTGTATCTGGTGGCACTGGTATTGTTTACTCAGCAGATACAATCTGGATTATCGGTCGTCAACAAGAAAAGACTGGTACAGAAATTTCTGGATACAACTTCATCATTAATATTGAGAAGTCACGTTTTGTAAAAGAAAAATCAAAGATTCCTATCACTGTATCATTTGAGGGTGGTATTCAGAAGTATTCTGGTCTGATGGATATTGCACTTGAAGGTAGTTTTGTAGTCAAACCAAGTAACGGATGGTATGCAAAAGTCGATCAAGAAACTGGTGAGATACTAGAGAAACAAAGATTCTCTGATACACAAACAAGATTGTTCTGGGAAGATATATTGAATGATGAAAAGTTCCAAGAATACGTAAGGAAGAAATATGAAATCTCTCATGGAAGCATTATGGAACATCTTGACATGGTGGAAGAAGCCGAAGATGCTTAAAGAAGGAGTCGATTACACCTTTGTAAATTCTGATGAAGGTAATGTAACTGGTGTTTACATGCTTCAGGGAAAGTACAAAGGTGTACTTTATCATTACCATAAAGCCAGAATAGTCGAGGAAGGTGCTCTTGCTCGACTACAGTTCGGTTTTACTATCGTCGATCCTGGCACACACGATCCAGATGAGTTGACAAACGATCAAGAATTCTCTACAATAATGGGAGACATTCTACAAACAATCCTACTAGCAAAAATAGAAAATGAAAAAACTGGAAACAACGATTCTCAGGAATTTATTCTACAATGAGGAATTCACTCGCAAAGTATTGCCATTCATAAGAGAAGATTATTTTGCCGACAAAACTGAAAAGATAATCTTCAAACAAATTGAAGGTTTTGTCAACAAGTATAATAATCTTCCTACATATGAATCGGTTGTAATTGATCTATCCGATTCTAAAAACATCACAGAACCAGATTTAAAATCATCGATTGAATTTCTGGACACAATCAAACACGATAAAAATGAATCAGTAGAACTAAATTGGT
>OGVJ01000069.1_pt1 | contig 10920 bp, 12 predicted proteins | sample 1575741 | NCBI WGS metagenome assembly OGVJ01 (sample SAMN07581528, study PRJEB24739) | freshwater metagenome | place: Singapore | collected 2015-01 | reverse complement strand
GTTTCCCAGTCACGAATACTTTTCCATGCAGTCCACGCCCGCTTACGCTAACGCTTCACCCCACTCCATTATCTGATATTAGTAGTCTTTTTCTCTAAATCAGATAATGGAGAGGTGTTAAGTGTTGGCATTTCGCGAAGAATATCCATCATATGTCTAATGTATTCAACTAATTTTTGATTACCTAATACAGCAGCAGCGGTTTTAGCAGCTTTATCTGCACCCATTTTACCAACAAGACGGGATTCAAAGTTTGCACGCCATACAAGATATATTGGCGCTCATACCATTGTGGATTTGATTGAAAATGGTTTTAATGTTATTTCAGTGGATAATCTTTCCAGGGCAAGTGATAAATCCTTATTGGGTATTGAAAAAATTACAGGCAAAAAAATCAAGAACTATACTGTAGACCTAACTGATAAAAAAGCTACAGAAGAAATATTTATAGAAAATCCAGGCATTACCGGGATCATTCATTTTGCTGCTTATAAAGCAGTAGGAGAATCAGTAGAACTTCCACTAGACTATTACGAAAATAATTTATTCTCTTTGGTTCACTTATTGCAGATGTCGGTAAAGCACCATGTCAAACATTTTATTTTTTCTTCTTCTTGTACTGTATATGGCAATCCTGATACAACAAGGGTAACAGAAGCTACTCCATTACAAGCCGCGGCATCTCCCTATGGTGCTACTAAACAAATGGGCGAAGTGATCGTCAAAGACACAGCCTTTACCTATCCTATTTCTGCCATATTATTAAGGTATTTTAATCCAGTAGGAGCACACCCAAGCACAGCCATTGGTGAATTACCCATTGGTCGACCACAAAATTTAGTTCCTGCTATAACTCAAACCGCCATTGGGAAATTACCTAAAATGCAAGTGCATGGAACAGACTATGATACAAGAGATGGTTCATGTATTCGTGACTATATTCATGTTTGCGATATTGCACATGCACATACTTTGGCATTACAATATTCTATTAAAAACAAGCAAGAAAAATCTTGTGAAGTGTTTAATTTAGGAACTGGTAATGGTATTACTGTTTTGGAAGCTATTCAAGCTTTTGAAAAAGTAAGTGGCGTAAAATTAAATTACGAGATTGGACCAAGAAGAGCCGGAGACATTGTGGCGATTTATGCCAACAACGACAAAGCTGTGAAGCAATTAGGCTGGAACTGTAAATATGGTTTAGACGAAATGATGTTGACTGCATGGCAATGGGAACAAAGCCTTGCGAAATAAATTAGTTTTGAACCAACATTTTTTCTGCGTTCTCGGCCATTTGTAATGCCTCAATAAATTCATCTATCTCTCCATTGACTACAGCATCCAAATTGTAAGAAGTGACATTCACTCGATGGTCTGTAACCCTTCCCTGTGGCCAGTTATAGGTTCTAATTTTTGCACTTCTATCTCCGGTACTCACTAAAGTTTTTCTGTGCTTAGAAATTTCATCTTCTTGTTTACGCACTTGTTCTTCAAATAAACGTGTACGTAACATGGTCATTGCTTTCTCTCTATTACCTAACTGAGATCTTTCTGTTTGACAAATTACCACAGTACCTGTAGGGATATGCGTTAACATTACTTTGGTCTCTACTTTGTTTACGTTCTGACCACCTGCACCACCACTTCGAGCAGTTTCCATTTTTACATCTGCAGGATTCAATACAAAATCAACTTCTTCTGCTTCTGGCATTACTGCTACAGTTGCTGCAGAAGTATGCACCCTACCCTGCGTTTCTGTACTAGGAACACGTTGTACACGGTGTACACCAGATTCAAATTTCAAAGTACCATATACATCTTCTCCAGTCACTTCTAAAATAACTTCTTTATATCCTCCTACTGTTCCCTCACTCTCACTTGCCACTGCCACTTTCCAACCTTTCTTTTGACAGTATCTTGTATACATGGTTAATAAATCGCCCACAAATAAACTTGCTTCATCACCACCTGTTCCAGCTCTTAATTCAATAATGGCGTTCTTATCATCCTGAGGATCTTTTGGAATCAATAATTTAGTTAATTCTTTTTCCAAATTATCTTTCTCTGTTTCTAATTCAGGCAATTCCATTTTAGCCAACTCTCTCATATCTGCATCATCACCATTCAAACTATCTTTTGCAAATTGATAGTCTGCTAAAACTTTTACATATCTTAAATAAGGTTGTACGATTTTTTCTAAGGAACGGTATTCCTTACTCATTTTACCAAATTCTGATTGGTTATTGATGATTTCTGGATTGGTCAAAGCCACCCCAACTTGGTCAAATCTTGCTTTTATGGCTTCTAATTTGTCTAACATAGTCGATTTTCTGTGCGCAAAAATAGTTATTTTAGTTGTCAATTAAAACAATCCCTTTGTATGAAATACTTAGTACCCCTTTTTATGGCATTATCTATTGGTAGTCAGGCTCAATCCATACACTTTAAGTCGGTGGTAGTGGATACACATAATGACGCTGTAACTGCTTGTATAGAGAAAAAAGTAAGTCTAGATCAAGACCTAAAAGGGATTAATCATTCCGATTTGAAAAGATTCAAAGAAGGAGGATTGGATTATCAGTTATTCTCTATTTGGTGCGACGGAGATAAAAAAAATCCATACGCTTGGGCGATGAGAGAAATGGACACTTTGGATGCAGTTGCTGCAAGAAATCCTGATAAAATGGTGGTGGCAAAAAATTGGAAGCAAATTGAACAAGCTTTAAAAGAAGGAAAATTGGTTGCTCAATATGGAGTTGAAGGTGGACATATGATTGAGGATGACATTAATAGATTAGATACATTTTATAAAAGAGGAGTTAGATACATGACATTGACTTGGAACAACTCTCCAAGTTGGGCAAGCTCACATGCTGATGAAAAAAGCGCAAGTTATACTGGACCAAGAGGCTTAACTCCTTTTGGAAAACAAATCATTCAAAGAATGAATCAACTTGGAATCATTGTAGATATTTCACATGTAGGTGAAGCTACTTTCTGGGATGCTATCAAAACAACTACAAAACCTGTAATTGCATCACATAGCAATGCTTATAGTATTTGTCCGGTGACTAGAAATTTAAAAGACGATCAAATTATTGCAGTGGGTAAAAATGGCGGGGTGATTCATCTAAACTTTTTCTCTGCATTTGTAGATAGTACTTTCCAAGCTAAAAACATGGCTTTCAGAAAAAAACATAAAGCCGAATTAGACTCATTATTAGCCACTGGAATCCAACAAGAATATGCACAATCTACATTAGCAGAAAAATACAAAGCAGAATCTGATGCCAACAAGCCAGACATCGAAGCATTGATGAAACACTTGGATCATATAGTGAAATTAATTGGCGTGGATCATGTTGGATTAGGATCTGATTTTGATGGCATTGATTCTGCTCCAAAACAATTAAGAACGGTAGTAGATTACCCAGAGTTCACCAAAGCATTAATTAAAAGAGGCTATTCAGATAATGATATTGCGAAGATCTTAGGAGGAAACTTTTTGAGAGTGTATAGAGCAAATAATGTTAATTAAATAAAAAAATTATTTAGTAGCTAAGCAATTTTTGCATTTGCTCTTCCAATCTTGCATTGGCTAGATATTGTTTTTCTAATTCTATATTGAAAGGAATAGGGGTATCTAAAGATGCGCATCGCATCACTGGTGCATCTAATTGTTGGAAACAATGCTCTGCTATCCATGCAGCAATGTCTGCACCAATACCACCTGTTAAATTATCTTCATGTAGTACCAATACTTTGCCAGTACTTGCAACCGCTTCAGCAATTGCATCATAATCCATTGGCGCTAGTGATCTTAGATCTAAGATGGTTAAAGATAAATCTGGATATTTTTCTTGATAGGCTTTAGCCCATACTACACCCATACCATATGTGATAATCGTTGCTTCTGTTCCTCTTGCAACAAAATGCGCTTTACCTATAGGCAATTGATAATAAGCATCAGGCACTTCGCCTTCTAATTTTCTGTACAAGGCTTTATGTTCAAAAAACAATACTGGGTTAGGATCTAATATTGCAGCAATTAATAATCCCTTAGCATCTGCAGGATTACTTGGATACACTACTTTCAAACCTGGTACATGCGTAAACCATGCTTCATTAGATTGTGAGTGAAATGGACCAGCACCTACTCCAGCTCCCGTTGGCATTCTTACTACCACATCTGCATTCTGCCCCCATCTATAATGAATCTTTGCAAGATTGTTGACTATCTGATTAAAGCCTACAGAAACAAAATCTGCAAACTGCATTTCCATCACCGATTTTATTCCTTCTAAACTTAATCCTAAAGCAGCACCCACAATAGCACTCTCACATATCGGAGTATTTCTGATTCTTTGTTTGCCAAATTTTTCAACAAAACCTTCTGTGACTTTGAATGCACCTCCATACTCTGCAATATCCTGACCCATGATCACCATTTCAGGATAACGATCCATGGTTTGCATCAACGCATCACTAATTGCTTCGATAAATCTTTTTTGTTGGAATGGACCCAAGCTATCTTTATTCGCAAAAACATCTTGATAAATTTGTACTCCTGTATCAACAGATGGAGCAAATACATCCGCTAGTTCTTCCTCTATAGAAGGAGTGAATGGTGCAGGCTCCATGGCAGTAGCTAAATCTTTTTCTATTTGGTCTTTGATATCATTTCTGATTTCAGCTACCTGCATTTCATTTAAAATACCTTCACTCACTAAATATTGTTCATAATTTTTAATGGGATCTTTTCTTGACCATGCTTCCATTAAATCTTTTGGAACGTATTTTACACCACTCGCTTCTTCATGACCACGCATTCTAAAAGTCATGCATTCTACTAAATAAGGCTTTTGATTATTGATGCAATATTCTCTTACACCCTTAATAGTTTCATACACTTCAAGAATGTTGTTGCCATCAATTTTAATGCCTTCCATTCCATAACCCTTAGCACGATCCACCAAGCTTTCGCAAGCATATTGCTCATTGGTTGGCGTACTCAAACCGTATCCATTATTCTCGATAATAAAAATGACAGGAAGATTCCAAACAGCTGCGACATTCAATGCTTCATGAAAATCTCCTTCGCTAGTACCGCCGTCTCCAGTGAATGCAAGCGTAGCTTTTAATTGACCTCTTTGCTGATAAGCCAAAGCCACTCCATCGGCAATGGCCAATTGTGGACCCAAATGTGAAATCATTCCACAAACATGATTTGCTGCAGAACCAAAATGAAAACTTCTTTCTCTTGCCTTACTATAACTATCTCTATCGCCCTGCCATTGCTTAAATAAATTAACTAATGACATATCGCGCGACGTAAACACACCTAAATTTCTATGCAAAGGCATGATCCATTCTGTAGGATCCATTGCTAATGTTGCTCCTACAGCAATTGCTTCTTGACCAATTCCACTAAACCATTTGCCTATTTTGCCTTGACGAAGCAAAACCAACATTTTATCTTCTATCATTCTTGGCAAAACCATAGAACGGTACAAGTGAATTAATTGTTGATTGTCTAGAGATCCTCTCTTGAATTCCATCAGGCTTAAATTGTTGCACCAAATTTACCAAATAAAGCCCATAAAAAACCCTCCTTTTGGGAGGGTTTAAATCTTATCTCTTATAATTTAGTCTCTTGAGTTTAGCTTACTCAATAACTTCAATATTTCTAAGTACAACCAAACCAAAGTAACTAACAAACCAAAGGCGCCATACCATTCCATATACTTAGGTGCCCCCATTTCTGCAGCTTGTTCAATAGCATCAAAATCTAATAATAAGTTTAATGCTGCAATACCAACAATGAATAAGCTAATGCCAATGCTTAACGGAGAGCTATCAAAAGCAAATCCCATGTTCACTCCAAATAAGCCTAAAATCCAAACAATTAAATAGAACAATCCGATACCCATTGTAGCACTCATAATAATTGAACGAAACTTATTGGTAACATTGATGATTCTAAAATTGTACAATAAGAACATAGCTAAAGCAACTCCCATTGTTAATCCTACTGCATGAAGGATTAAATTAGGGTAAGACTTAGCAAACATTTGATTAAAGAAAGCACTTATACCACCAATAAACAATCCTTCTAAAATACCATAAGCAGGTACAATATAACCAGCCCATGTTGGCTTAAACATGATCACTAATGCTAAAATAAATCCTCCGATAGCCCCTACCATCATTAAAGTAGTAGCTGTTTGAAAATTGCCTTCTGCATAAATATTCCAAATAAACATTGCAGAAGCTATTACCATCAATAATAAGAATCCGAACTTATTCATGGTACCTCTAATGCTCATAACGCCAAAAGATCCTGCAGTTTCATGCAAACTTTTATCAAAAATCTTTTCGGTTAATGTTGGATTACCTGTTTTAAATGCTGACATAAAATATAGTTTTAATTAACTACAATAAAAATACATAATACTTCACGAAAAATAATCAAGCCCTACTATAAAAAATAGTTAATCCTATTTTTTCAAACCAGGATAGCTGGTTAATTTACGAAATTGGTAATGCGGATTGCGCTTTAGCAAAGCAATCATGGTAGCCAATTTTGCAGAATCTGCACTTGCTCTAAACTCATGATCATGCATTAAAATAACCAAATGATTTTTAGTCTTGGTTTTGTTATGTAAAAATAGACTATCTGCAAATGCTGCTATTTTTTCTGGTGCATCAATTGGTCTACCAGATTTATTAAAGCGCCATTCCATATCCCAACCCACCACATTCAATCCAACACTATCCATTTTTTTTACCAATGGTCTTACTAAACCACTAGCTCTTTTAATTTCTGCTGTATTCCACGCATTGTTACCTGGAAGCCTTGTAATATTATTATTGGTTTGGAGTATTTTTCCTGCTTTTAAAAAGTCTTGCAAAGCCGAATCAGCTTGGTGATAATAGTTAATGTAGTCACCATAAAAAGCATGCGAATAACTATGATTTGCAATTTCGAATAATGCCTTATTGGAAGAGATTTTTTTATATAAATTTCTACCAAAACTATTTCTTGATTGGTGAAAAGCAACTTCAAAAAAAGTAGCAGCTACTTGTTGACGTTCACAAATAGCAACACAATTACCTGTACCTGGCAATGGACCATCGTCAAAGCTTAAATACACATATTTTGCAAGACTATCTGACTGTGTTGGAGTAGGTTTAAAAACATTAATTCCAAAATACATTGAATCACTTGGAGTAACAGTTGAGCCAAATTTACGTAAAGCTTTAGAATGGTGTGATGTAGCAAATATGTTACGCGTTCAAAATGAGCGCTTAGATGTGAACTATTTCCCAACCACAAGAGAATATTCACAGCAATATGGTGTAACTAAAGAATTGTTAGATTCGCTAAATAAAGAAATTGTAATTATGCACCCAGGACCAATTAACAGAGGTGTGGAGATTACTTCAGATGTAGCTGATTCACAACAATCGGTTATTTTGGAGCAAGTAGAAAATGGAGTAGCGGTTCGTATGGCAGTGATTTATTTATTGGCAAGTAAGATTAAAAATTAGTATCTTAGCATAAAATCAGAAATTCAACAAATGAAAGTCGATCAAAAAGGACATACCACTATCATCAAAGACACGCAAAATAATATTGAAGCTTTTGTGGACAAGATTACCAATGAATATCATGTATTTCAAAGTCAAAATTTAATTTTGGACTTATCGCATGACAAAGCAATTTCCAATGGAGATTTAGTTCATTTTAAAGAATTGGCAAAAAATCATAAAAAGGCAAAAAAATCAATGATTATAGTTTCTGATGCAATTGATTTTGACAAAGTACCCAGCTATTTGAATGTAGTTCCTTCAGTTTTAGAAGCCCACGATATGATTGAAATGGACGAAATTGAACGCGATTTAGGATTTTAATAAAAGTTTACAGTCTCAGTTTACAGTATTCAGTAACTGCGACTGAAAACTGCGACTGAACACTAAAAAATGAAACTACAAATACTCGGTTGTTATGCAGCCACCCCAAGAACCATAACAAATCCAACATCACAAGTTTTAGAGATGAAAAACCATTTGTTTCTAATTGATTGTGGCGAAGGAACGCAAGTGCAATTGCGCAAGCATAAAATCAAGTTTTCTCGTATTAATCATATTTTTATTTCCCATTTACACGGTGATCATTTTTATGGTTTAATTGGTTTGATTTCGACGTTTATGTTATTAAATCGCGAAAATGATTTGCACGTTTATGGTCCAAAAGGAATCAAAGAAATTATTTTATTGCAATTACGCGCTTCGGGTTCGTTTACTGGATATAATTTATATTTTCATGAATTAGAATCTACAGCAAGTGAAGTCATTTTTGAGGACGAGACGGTAATTGTAAAAACTATTCCACTAAATCATCGTGTGTATACGAACGGATTTTTGTTTCAGGAAAAAGTAGGAAAACGTCATTTGAATATTGAAGCCGTTGCAAAATATAAAATAGAAAAATGTTATTTTGATAAAATCAAATCGGGTGGAAGTGTGACTTTAGATTCTGGTGAAGTAATTGATAATGAATTACTTTCATTGCCTCCAGATGCTACAATGAGTTATGCTTTTTGTAGCGATACTTTGTATGATGAATCGATTGTACCGATTATAAAAGATGTAGATGTATTGTATCACGAAGCAACTTTTCTAGATTCAGAAGCGCATTATACTGAAAAAACCAAGCATACTACAGCAAAAGGAGCTGCACAAATTGCTAAGCTTGCCAATGTAAAGCATTTAATTTTAGGACATTATTCTACAAGATATGGTTCTATTGATCCATTTAAAACGGAAGCAAAAACTATTTTTGAGAATGTGCTTTTAGCCGATGATGGCAAAGAATTCGTATTTTAGTACTTCCAAATTCTACAAATAGAAAGATGAAAGATTTAAGTAATTACAGAAAATCCTATGAAAAAAGTGAGTTATTGGAAAATCAAATTCCAGATGACCCTATAAATCTTTTTCACAAATGGTTTTATGAAGCAGAAGAATTAAACGCTGCAGATGAAGTGAACGCAATGACCGTTTCGACTATAGGCTTCGATGGATTTCCAAAATCTAGAGTGGTATTGCTCAAAAAGTTCAATGAGGATGGTTTCATTTTTTACACCAATTATAATTCTGAAAAAGGAAAAGCAATTTTAAACAATCCTAATATTTGTTTATCATTTTTTTGGCCTACAGTTGAGCGTCAAATAATTATTAAAGGGATTGCAGAAAAAACGGCTGCAAATATTTCAGATAATTATTTTGCCTCTAGACCAGATGGCAGTAAACTTGGAGCTATTGTTTCTCCACAAAGTGATGTAATTCCGGATAGAACTTTTTTGGAAAATAATTTAAAGCAATTAGAAAAAGATTTTGAAGGAAAAGAGATTCCTCGTCCAGCACATTGGGGAGGTTTTATCGTTAGACCTGTTGAAGTAGAATTTTGGCAAGGTCGTCCTAATCGTTTGCGTGATCGTATAAGATATCAATTACAAGAAGATTATAACTGGAAAATTGAACGATTATCACCTTGATTATCAATTTTATATGTTTTTACATTTACATCCTGTCAAACTTTGGCGGGATTTTTTATTTTTTGTAAGTAAAATTGTAAGTATTTGAATTACAAGGTGTTAATATGTTAAATTTTAGTGTATTTCATCGATTTTATTTGCATGTTATCGACGATTATGTACATTTGTCTTGTAAATCAAACACTTAGTCGATTTTTTTATTTTTTGGCAGAGTGTTTCTTAAACAAGGAAATTATGAAAAAAATAATGATCACCTTTTTTGCCCTTACAATCTCCCTACCATTATTAACCTCATGTTCATCAGATTCAGAAAGTGTTTCTGGCTCGAATGAAACTGAAAAAAATTATTCCCATTCAGCCGCTGAATTAGAATTATTAGACGAAGTAAATGCTTACAGAGTTTCTGTTGGATTAAATGCATTACAAATCATTGAACATATTTCATACAAATCAAATGAGCATAATGAATATATGATTGCTATTCATGATGTAAACCATGATGGATTTGAAGAAAGAAAAGCCAATTTACAAGAAGTTCTTGGAGCGGCTAGAGTAGGAGAAAACGTTGCCTATGCCTATTCATCAGCTCAATCTACAGTAGCCGCTTGGGTAAACAGTCCAAGTCATAAAGCTAATTTAGAAGGGAATTATACACATTTTGGAGCATCAATCAAAATGGATGCTGATGGTAAAAAATACTATACCAATATGTTTATTAAAAAATAAGATTTCATGTTTGTTTATAAAAAAAAGCAGCTATTTGAGAGAATAGCTGCTTTTTTTGTGAGTTAAAGGTTTTGGCGCTTGGCGAGGTTGCGAACTTCGGAACCGATTATTTTATGTTAATTATAAATTTCTTGCGAAAGATAAACGTCAATTTTGCACTTTTCTCGCAATAGCGCAAAACGGTTGTTAGCAGTAGCTTTTTTTCTATCTTATTTACATTTTTGCATTCTTAAAGTTTCATTTCCGAATACAAAATCTATATTACTTCTATTTAGATTTTCTTCAATTTCAATCTTTTTATGATTATTAATTGTATCCTTAAATTCATAAGTTATCGCCGTAAGTTTTATTTTTTTATTTTTTAAAAATTTAGCAGTAAATCCAATTTCTTGGTTAAATGGAATTACAATTTTTCTCTCGTTTGTATTTGATGAAATTATAATTGATTTGAGTTTTTCTGTTTGGATTTTATTAGCAATTATTTTTTTAAAATCTTTGATTTCAATTTGAATTGCAGGTGGAAGTATAGTTGGATGAATTATTTTCTCTTCTAAATATGATATTTTGGTAATACAAGGTTTTTCGTTGTGCTTTAAATTCGAACAACTCCAAAAGCATAAGAGGATAAAAATGG
>OGVJ01000068.1_pt1 | contig 10933 bp, 25 predicted proteins | sample 1575741 | NCBI WGS metagenome assembly OGVJ01 (sample SAMN07581528, study PRJEB24739) | freshwater metagenome | place: Singapore | collected 2015-01 | reverse complement strand
TTCACGCTGCTGCTCGCTTAATGGAAGATAAATTGGTGGAAGTTATCCGTAAGGCTTGCGAAGCTCGCCCCAGCAAAACGCCCCTCTCTCCAGAAGAAAAAAAGGATTGGGATAAGTTTATCAAGAAGCATGGAGAATCGTTCAATACTTTGCATTATCCTTCTATGCAAGAGAATGCAGAGAAGATAGTTAAAGTTCTTATTGGGGAGGCGCAGCCGTGAGACTACCAACATTCAAACCAAACGACATCGACTATGCGCGACTCATGCGCGAGTGGGAATTGCTAGATGACCGCAATAAAGTGCTAGAGCGCGAGAACGCCGAGTTGCGGAAGAAATTCATGTTCGCTGAAAGTGAAATCATCTTGTTGCGCGAGGATCGGGAGGAACTGCGAGAACTCGCTGCTCGCATGGCTAAAGAAATGCGCGAGATAGATCATGAGTTTTGTTCTTTAGCAGATTACGACAACTTACAAAATAAAATATAGTTATGGGCTGCGATAAATACTACCTACAAGATATAAACTATCCAATGATGTTCTCGGAAATGAACGAGGACATTGGTTGTTTATGCACTTTCCCACACAATGACGGCGAAACTCTTGATCCCGAAAGAGTTAGATCGTTGGCGTATCTTGGCGCAGCAGTTGTGCTAAACTCCAGAGGAGATGCGCCGCATGGGTTCATTCCTAGCTGTCTCCCCGATTGGATGAAGAAAGAAATAGATCGAATCGTTTTAAAATGAATATTAAAGATTTCCTAGCTGAACTAACAGTTTTGTCAAACAAATACGGCATCAAGATCGAAGGTTGCGGGTGTTGCGGATCTCCTGCACTCACTCCAATCAAAGCAGAAATGATGAATGGTAGTTACAAAATCGACGAAGAAAATGAAAATTTAACTTGGACAAAGAAGATTAAAATTTAAAATATACTGTGAAAACAGATGTTAATTACAAATCCTACGTAGAAGAAAAAGATTTAATTATAGATGCTTGGCGCAATCCTGATGTTCCTAGTATTTATGATGATGTAATGAAGTTCTCTAATTGCGAGAATGTTTTGGTAAAAGGAGTAGAGGTTTGTGGCGGGCAAGAAGACTGCATTGATGTTGTTCGCGGTAAGAATTATGTTTTCCAAGATTTGACCCTTTATCCATTAAAAAATGGAGTTACTATTAAAGGAAGTGTTGATGGTTGGCATTTAAAAAACATTATATTTGATCGCAAAGGCAGCGAATACACAATTGAAATCGGGCAATACGACAACTACTGGACACCTTCTAGACCACCCACACGTAATGGTATCGTAGAAAACGTTAATCTGTTAAAAGGGGGCAAAGTGACGGTAAGAGTATGGGATGGCGAAAAGCCCCAGCTTATCAATGCCCCTAACGTTAGAGTAATTAAAATTCCCAAGTTCATTTGGTTTCCTTACTTTATATTCAGGTCAATCCAAAGAAATGGGTTAAAGTTTTTCAAAAAGAAATAATAAAAATTATGAACTTAGATCAAGCAATCGCTAATCTCGCTACTCTTTACCGCCAATCTCGTTTGAACCCAGAAGCTCATGAAATCATGAGAGACAGTTTAAATTCTTTGATGGCAACTGCTTTTCCTGACAGAAAGCTATCTTCAACAGTAGCTCCAGATGTTGCCATAAATAATTTTCTTTCTATTTATGCTCGCGCCAACTTAACCGCCGACGAATATGATGCTTTAAAAGAGTCTTTTGCAGCTTTAAATAAGCTAATAAATGATAATTTAAAAGGTAATTTAGACAAAGGCAAGGGTAATTCTAAGTAAAATTAGATATAATTAAACAAGGTGAATTAAAGGGGGAGAATTATGCCTTGGGAATTTTTAATACAAAGTTTAGGGGTAATTTTAATTGTTAGTTTAGCTGGATTTTTAATTAGAAAGTCTATTTTAGAAGACGAAGAAAGAACTAAAAAGTTAATGGAACAATACAACCATGCTGAAGCTGAAATTTTATCCAAAAAACTAAAGGATTCTAGGGTCGAAATAGCAGTGAAAAAGCCCCAATCCTTCAAGACCAAAAGAAAACTCCAAAAACCCCTTGACAAAGGGAAGAAACAAGGGTAAGTTAGTTATAGATAAAGATAGAAAGAGAATAGAGATAGATATAAGGAATAGTAAGAGAAAAGAATAAAGAGAGAAGGTATTAAATATTGAGTAGTAATTGAATTACTCCCATCGCGGCTCCATTTTTTATTCATTTTAATTCATTTTCGCATTTTTTAATCAAACTTTATGCTATTAGCTAGATTGTCATCGTTTCTCCTTATATTAGTATTATTCTTGTTTGTTATTGTTCCTATAGCAGTTGCATTGAGTTTGATCACAACGGTAGTTGTGTTCGTAGGCTACTGTAATGGGACGTTAAAGAACTTATTGCAACATAGAGAGAACCTGTTGTCAATACATTCCTTAACTAAAACAGTAAAAGAAAGTATGAAAAAGAACACGATAGATATTTGAAACATAGCTTGACAATGTGTAAATATATGCGATCATGAATAGGTTGGGGCTAAATATAGTAGTGGTTCTCTTGTTGTCCGGGTGCTCAATGTTCAATAAGAATCCTCGTACAGATAGCAAAGGAGAAACAATTAATAAAAATGCCCCTGTATTTATAACTCCAAAGACGAATGCGATCCCGGTAAATAAGCCAAACACGAATGAAGTTGCGCTAAATAAACCACCACAGGTAATCTTCAATGCAGATAAGTATGTGATGGTAAAAGAAAAAGATTTAAATTTAATTGTTGACCAAAAGACGAATGAGGTTTTATTAAATATTAAAAAATCAAACGCGAACCAACCACAACCAAATAAGGAGTTGGATGCGGCTATAGATAGCCACATTAAAAAATCAATTGAATCTCCATCCGTTAGTTTAACGCCAAATGTTGTACAATTAGCCCCCGTAGTTGAACCCGAAAAGCCATCTAATAGCGCGCCAGTTCACCCTCTTTTTGCTTTCATTCTAGTGGTGCTATCAGTGTCAGCGTTCATTTTAACTTTAGGGTATTTCTTCTTCATTAAGAAGAAGGCATCACATGAAACCTCAACCACCGCCCCAGCCCCCACCAAGGTGGCAACCGAAACCACTCCCGAAAATCCAGCGAACAAAGATACTGAAGCCCCGTAAGATTAAAAATTAATTAAAAATCATGTCACCCCTTGGGAAACCTTGGGGTGATTTTTTTTGAAATTTTTTTCAAAAACCGCTTGACGGGGGATTAAAATGTGGTACAGTCTCCCTCGTATGAATAACACATCTACCGTTGTTAAGCGTGGTCGTGGTCGCCCTGCGGGCTCGACCTCTTTCGTCAACGTCAGCCTCGCTGACCTTGATCAGTTCGTTGGCACTGCCAGTGCCATTCCCGTGTCGCGTGTCTGGCTTCAAAAGATGGGCTTGACAATCCAGCCGATCACCCGCACTATTCAAGAAGCTGAAGGTGAGGACTCGACCCCGAAGGTAGAGTTCAAGATCTCCAAGCTCTAATCCTATACTCACATGAAACGTTTTGCTGAACTAGTCGGGCAAGAAGATGTCAAGAAGAAGTTGGGGTTCTACCTCGACGCCTTCTCCAAGACCCAGAAGTTTCCCTTCCTCCTGCTCACAGGGGCGAAGGGAATGGGCAAGACCGAATTCGCGAAGGAGACTGCGCGTGGCATTAATGCCAAGGACGGTGCGCCTCGGTCTTTCCTTGAAATCAACTGCGGCACCATCAAGAACGCGCAAGTGTTCTTTGAGCAAGTGTTCGCCCCAGTGATTCAAGGCAATGAGGTTACTGTTCTCTTGGACGAGTGTCACGCACTCCCCAAGGACTTGATGACTGTACTTCTTTCTGCTTTCAATACCGAGAAGGCAGATGTGAAGCAGATCACTTGGCGCGACGGTATGTACGAGTTCAACTTCAAGCTGCAAAGTTTTATGCTTGCGACTACTGAGGCTGACAAGTTGTTTGCCCCGCTCAAAGATCGCCTCACACCTGTTGACTTCCAGCCGTACACGGTTTCGGATGTTGCTAAGATCGTAGAGAAGATGCTCCCTGACATCGCTTTCAAGGGTGATGTCTTGGAGAAGATCGCCTCCACAGTTCGTGGCAATGCCCGCTCTTCCGTGCAGCGTGCAAAGCAGATTGAACTCTACTGCGAGACCAAAGCGACCAAGGAGTTTGGCTCAAAAGAATGGACTGATCTTTGCAACAAGATTGGCATCAATGCATCTGGTCTTAACAACACCGAGATTCAGATTCTGCGCGCTCTCAAGGACCGTGGGGACTGCTCGCTCAATATGCTGTCGGCCATTACTGGCATGAGTCGCTCCTCGCTCCAGCGTGACGCCGAAATCTTCCTGCTCCAGAAGGGGTACATGAAGATCGAAGGCTCCCGCAAGCTAACTGCCGCAGGGTCCAAAGTTCTAGAGAATCTTCAGAAGAAGGCTTGACAAATGAAACACAAAGTTGCAATATGGGTTGAAGGTGGCATAGTACAGGTCATTCGATCCTCTGTAGACATAGAAGTAGAAGTTATAGATATGGATATGATGGACGAATACCCACAAGATAGATTCGATCAATTAGAAATTAAACTACCCTTTATTGTTTATTAATATGAAAACATTCCGAGTATCATTCGTTGACGAAATCACTGCTAAGACAGAAGAAGATGCATACGAAGTTCTGCTTCGTTATCTCCGTGACTGCGCAGAGTATGGGGATGCTACCGCATTCCAATTTGAGGAGATTGAACACAAAGAATATCAGACACATTAAAAATTGTTCCACGTAGAACAATCTGTTACAAAACCTCCCTACTTGTATATAAGTGGGGAGGAAACGTAACATTAACGACTATACCTTAAATAAATAAAAGGTGAATCAATAACGAGTTAATAGTAAATAAATAATGTATGGTAGGATTGGGGAAAATTCCCCAACCCGGCCTGGCCCGGATAAAAGTTGCGCCCACCGGGCCTGGCCCGGCTCTATATAGCGCTATAGTCAGCACTATATAGGCAGGGGGTTAGTTATATCATCCCTCGTAGTGAGCGTATGTATATACAGTCGGGAGACTCACCGAGAACTTCGCGGCGATCTCGTACAGGTGCAGGGCGCAGTCCCTGCGGCGAGTGCGGCGGGGAAGCTTCTGCGCATAAAACGCAATCTTCCAGCGTTCATCTTCATTCAGCCAACCGTTGCGCCTGTATACAGTCACGGCAGACTCACGCGCAAACATCTTCTCGGCTTCCTCCGGTGTCTTGTCACTATACTCTTCAAGATTCTTCAGAGCCTTTTCGATTCGCTTCTGTTCAATCTGATAACGGGTACGCATCCACTCCAACTTGGTTTTGGTATTCATCGCAATTTTTTTTTGAGCAAAACGAGCAAAAGTATAAGTAAAAGGGCAATTTGATAAAGCAAGGGAAAAAGGGGGGCGCTGTCACCGCCCCCGTTTAATCAGACCGCAACCTCCGGTTTGATGTCAACCGTCAAGTTCAGACCCGCGAAGGGGTCGAGGATGCTGTGCAGGGCTTGGCTGCGCTTGGGCAGCGCGATCAGGTTGCCCTTGTACACCTCGGTAAAGGCGTTGTGCAGGGACCAGAGATTGCGCGGGGCAAACTCCTCATGCGCGGGCTTCTCCCATTGGTCGAGAACGTCGGCAATCATCGTCTTACCAACCGCGCCAGCGCGATAGCCGCGCAGGATCAGGGTGCCAGCCTCGTCATCGGTCAGGGGCGTCTGCTCGTACTTGGCAACGCGAGCCTCCTGCTTGTTCCACATATCGGAGAGCGCGCCGATTCCACGCGAAACGATTTGCGGCAGGTCGCGCAGGACGTTGGTCGTGTGCTTGCGGGCAAACACAATCTCGTTGTGGAACACAAGATTGGAGCAGACAAACGGCGCATTGCCAGCGCAGAAGCCAGCAGGGAAGCACTTGTCATGCGAGTTGCGCAGACCGACAACCGTGCCAGACGAACCCTGCTTGCCCATGTCGATCTCGAAAAGACCGAAGTAACGCTGACCGAAACGGGCAGTCGTGTGCAGTTCCTGCTTGATCGCAAGACCCGCAACCTTCATCTGCTCGCGGAAAATCGAGACGAGATTCGCGTGAGGGATCGGCTGATACGTATCGGTGGCGTTGGGTGTCGGAACCTTGGCGAGATCGGCAAGGCTGATTTGGGAATTGTCTGCGCCGCAGACATGGAGGTTTACGCTGTTCATTTTTTTATTTGGTTGAGGTTGACGAAAAGAAGTTTGGAGAGATTCGCGCAAAGTTCAAGAACTTTTTCCATTAATTTTTGCGGCGAATTCGGCGGCGCTGCGGTCCGTATCGTCGGCCCTTTCGTTGAGCCACTTCTGAAACGCTTCATGGTCCTTGATCTCGACACCAGGAATCTTGTGATAGAAGGCGATGCTGGTGAGAGCGCCGCGCATTGAACCGTACATAATCGGATAATCGTTATTCATGAGAGCAGCATACAAGGGGTGAACGCACTTGCAAACTTTTTTTTGCGTTAAATTGAATTTTTTTTCGCGCAGCGTGGAACATTTTTGGCGTCGTGGAACATTTCATTTCGGAATGAACTCTCTTTTCGGCTTGACAGCCGGGCCAGGCCCGGATGATATAGCACTCTATATAGCACTATATCAACCAGTATATATCAAGCTTCGTTGAGGAGTTTCTTCTCTACAAAGTCCTTGGCATCCTTGAGGGAGGTGTCGTGAGTGAGGGTACGCACAGCCCTGATGAGGCTGATCTTGTTGGGGATCGTGGCGTTTCCGGTGCGGTATTCGCGTGCAATGTTATAGCCCTCCTCAAAAATCGCTTTGAGTGCAATGCGAACATCCTGATTGTGAATTGAGCGAAGCGTCGGAAACCCCGGTGCCAATGGCTCGGTCACAATGTCGATTGTGATTTCGCTAGGGTCGAGACCCGTCTTGACGGCGAAAGCGTTGATAATGTCGGTTCTGTTGACGAGCAGTTTCATGGTATTATGATTTGAGGAAGCCGTGATGTTTGAGGAGAGTTTCGTACTCTGCAAGCAATTTCTTTTTGTCGCGTGTGCGGGAACTGCACATTTTGCGAACATGGTTGGAAACAGAACCGCGTGAACTAGTGATGCCCAAACTTTCAAGCTTAAGCGCGCTTCTGAAAGCGAGCAAGCGATATGCGAGAATAGCGGAGGGAGTGTCAGCAATGATCATGGCGGCAGTTTGAATTAAAATTCAGAAACGTCAAGGAATACTTTTCCAAAGTTGAGCGAGCATACAGCCATCACGCAACTCTCTCGGCGTCTTGCGTGCAGACATGGGAACGCCATTCATGAATTCCAAGTAAGGGTCGCGATCATCCTGCATCACATTCTTTTCAATTTCAAATGCGGCGTCAATGTCAGCTTGGGGAGGGAGTAGGTGAAGATCGTTCATCGTGCAATCAGTATGGTTGAAGGATTAAAAAAAGCAAGAGAAAAAATGCAATGGCGCGAGCTTTCACGCGCTAGTGTTGGGTCAGCCCAACCCCCGCCTTATCTTTGGGTTCATTGCAAAAAGGATTAGAGCTAGCACTCTCCTCGGCGTCTCTTGTTGTGGAACTTCGCGGGTTACCAAAACAGTTGACTTTAGAACGCAGGGAGCGACCCCACTGGAGTGTTGACCGGATGCTCTAAAAATCTTAAAAGAACGAAATTGGAGCCGCGCTGCTCATCTCCTATATGATGAGTGATTAGGGAGTCTTCACGGCTTTGGTTTCTCCCCGTCAGCAAGAGTGAGAATGACAGAGTGCGCGCCGTGTGCAATGTTTTTTTTGGATTTATTTTCAGTTTGGAGAGAGATTTTGCTTGACACGCGCAGCCGGGCCTGGCCCGGAGGCCAAGCTGCAACCAAAAAGTTACAGCAAAACTCCGATTTTTTATTGACCTCGTTGCTTTTTTAATGCTTCAGCCAATTCGCGCTTGGTGTCTTCAATCACTTTGAGATTGAATTCGCGCAACTCTTCGCGTCGAGGCTCATAGAGTGGTTCGCTGGCAATGTAACGGAGATTGGTTTCGGCAAAAGCAATCCTAAATTCAAGGTTGGTGATTAAGTTGTCGATGTTCATTTGATTAAAGTTGAGCAAAGATTCTTTTCCCGTAGATGGCAACGTAACGGGCATTTTTAATTGGTGACCCATCCTTTGCAAGCACAAAAGTGGAATACTTGTAGGGGTTGTAAGTCACCTCCACAGAATTCTCGGGGATAACTTGGCTGATTGCTGTGCGAAGATAGTTGTCCCAATCTCCGCGCACCCATGCGTGAACATTCTTGCGCTTGTTCTTCAGCACACGCTGCCGCCCCGCCTCACTAACGTGGAACGTGGGGTTGTCGAGGGTAATCGCAGGGGCGTGGGCAATCACTTTCCCATTGACACGAATCGACAGCATGTGCTTACGCAGGTTGAAGTAGACTTCCGTTTTGATTTTCATAGTCCGTGTTCAGCAAACATTTCATCCCAGACATGGGGGGGAGTGCCGGTCATGATGAACTCACGCTCATCAGCGGTCAAGAAAAAAAATGCATCTTGAATCAGAGCGCCAAGATCGCATTTCATCAAAGCCGTAGCGTATTGCTCTTCAGTCATCGTGGGGAAATCCATCGTGTAGATTTGCCCGTTGAATTGGCATCGTTTGGTTAGTTGCATGGTTAGGAGTGTGAATAAAAAATCGGCAGATGCAACAGCAAAAGAAGAAACAACAAATAAATAAATACAAAATAATGCTTGACAGCCCATCCGCCGGGCCTGGCCCGGAATCCTCACCTGGTGCACCTGGCGAATAAAAAATCCGCGCTCTCGCGAAATTTTCGGTTTTTCACCGGGCCTGGCCCGGATTATATAGCGCCTATATAGCACTATACAATCACTATATAATTTCGGTGGTGTTTAATGAAGGGCAACGAAACCTCCCCATGCCGCAAGCTCTCCTTGCGTACTATTCCACCGAAAAAATTATATAATCAGGCGTAGGCCAAGCGACCCTCTGTAGTCACTAGAGGGCGGCGACCTTCGGCTCCCTCTAGATACTCTATAACCTCCGCGCTAGTGGCGAGGCGCATATAAGAGTTAGGCCACCCCACAAGATCTTCCCGATGATAAGAGGTCGCGCATACACGCGGACCCGTTGCAATCACGCGCTCCACTCGGCGCGTCCTTGTATTATACCACAGTTGACCGTTTTTCATTTGTAGAAGATATGATGTTCAATCTGCACGGTGCGTGCAAGCTTTTTCGCCCAACTTGGCGAAACTTTTTCGGCGTGATAATGCGTCGCGCCGTTGGTGTAGTTCGTTTTCTGATTAACTAGAGCGAGAGCCTGTGACCATTTCGGATGGCGCTTTGCTTTCGCGATTCCGTCCTCGACGTTTTTTCCGTTCCAACACGAAAATTGTTTTGGCGCTAAACAAACGGAAATTTCCGTTTTATTCTTGGCGCGATTCGCGATCACCTCGCGAACCGCCGCCATTGCGCGGGGATCAGCCTCCCCACCCGCTTCCAAGATCAGAGTCGCCGCCACAATCTCCCCACGCGAGACGGTGACCGTGGTGGTCTGCCCCCGCAGCGATAAGACGGCCCCAAAAAGCAGCGTCAGCAGTAACAACCGAAAAACCGCGCAAAGCAAGATGTTTTTCAACAAGCTCGGTGTTCCATTCATATTTTTGCAGGAGGTATGCGAATTGTCTTTCATTTACTGATTTCATGAGGTGACCTTGGTGGCGTATTCTTCGGCGCGCTTTTCCATCTCGACAAGCTCGCGGTCAATCTTGGCGCGGAATTCCGCGACAGCCTTGCGGCTCATATTCACGGGGAGGTAAAGGTCGATGCTCTTGAGGAGGCTTTCCATGCCGCCCTTGAGGTAGATTTCCTTGAGTTCGTTTTTGTTCATGAGAGAGAGTGTGAAGGTTTCGGGGAGAGTTGCAAGCGTTTTTTTCGCTTTTTTGTTTTTTATTTTCCGAGGTAGGCGAGCACCTCCTCGCGAGTCGCGAGGCGGAAATTTTTGACGTGGGACACGCTGGCAACGTTGTGGTGGCGGTGTTCAACCGTCGAACCGTTGACGTGACGGGGAGTCACGATGCGCTCAACGCGAGCATTCGCGGTGTGGAAGTAGAGGTGACCTTTCTTTAGTTCGTTTTTCATGAGAGAGAGTGTGGAGATTTTTTTTGTTTCGTCAACAACTTTTTTCAGATTTTTTATTCGATCACGTTGGTGGTGATTTCAGTGGTGATCTTGCGAGTGACCAGAAGTTTTTCGATGCGGAAATTTTCGGCAGGATTGCCCTCGAAATCCCAAGGGGCGTACCAGTAAGCCCCTTTACGCTCCGCGACGATTTCACCCACCTTGATGGTGCGGTAACCCATGCAGTGATCGGGAACGTAAGTCATTTCGACATTCGCGATCAGCTTGGTGACGTAGGTTTCGGTGACGGTGACCTTAGTGGTGGTTTCGGTGTTGGTTGTTTTCATGTCTCAGAGAATGACGATTTTTTTTGTGCGGTCAAATTCTTTTTTGATTTTTTTTCGGAGCGTGGAACATTCTGCGCGTCGTGGAACATTTCATTTGGAAATGAAGTTCGGTTTTTTTGAAAAAAGGCTTGACAGGGGCGCCGGGCCTGGCCCGGTTTTGGGGAAAATTCCCCACTCGCTATATAAACACTATATAAAGGGATGTAGAGTCCCCTATATAGAGCCTATATATTATTCGCCCATGTCATGATGGTTATCATAGGCGGACCCGTAGTCCTCATCGGTGCCATAGCCCGCGCTGGCGCGAGCATTCGCATCCGCTTCCGCATCGGTAAGAAAGCCGTCAAACGGCTCATCTTCGTGGGCGGCGTTGTAGGACGCCTGTAGGGTGTCGATGACCGCATCAA
>OGVJ01000067.1_pt1 | contig 10962 bp, 12 predicted proteins | sample 1575741 | NCBI WGS metagenome assembly OGVJ01 (sample SAMN07581528, study PRJEB24739) | freshwater metagenome | place: Singapore | collected 2015-01 | reverse complement strand
GTTTCCCAGTCACGATAGGGCCTCCATTAACATAAAAATGATAATCTGTAACTTCTGCAGACTGTCCTAAATAATTAATTTTAATAATTACTCTAATAGATGAATTTTGAAATTCTTCTGCCCATTGACCTATAGTGACTCCATTAACATAAAAATGATAATCTGTAACTTCTGCAGACTGTCCTAAATAATTAATTTTAATAATTACTCTAATAGATGAATTTTGAAATTCTGGACTAAACGTCTCTGATAAGAAATACCATCTATTCTGTAATGTAGAAGAATATGGCTTAAGCACATCTACATATGACTCTAATGCAGTATCGTAGTATCTATATCCAATTTCAACACCCAAGATATATGGACTAGTTGTATAAAAATAAGATCCAATAGAAAAAGTTTTTAGTGTTTGATTTAGATCGTTCACATTTACCAATTCTGGACTAACTAAAGTAGTAGAAAAGGTTTCTGATAAAACAGAGTCTGGAGTTATTTTATTAATTATACTATCTGGAAATGGAGCATCAATTAACTCTTCAGTTTCAACAGAAAATCCATTGTCAATAGACCATACAGACATATCTCTATTAACTTCAGATATTAAAGAAACATAGTCTGCTTGATCATCAAGTGCCCACAACAATTGCGGATGCTCCGCATATATTTTTTCTGCATATAGATTTGAAGTGGTAGACATTATGAGTCTATTTTATCATACTAGGAGATTTTTAATTCACAGGCATCAGTTGTGCAATACATTTCTCCCTGTGCCTCTAAATTTTCTACTCCATCGTAAATAGCAGACCAATCTATCTTTTTAATTTGTCCAAGATATGCGTTATATTCTTCTTCTGTAATTTCAGTATATGGTTGCTGAGGATATACTTTATTTCCCATTGGTAAGAACGATACTGCCTTTAATTGTCCCTCGTACATATGAAGTGCAGGAGCAATATGCTTTGACTCAGTTTCTTTATCAAATGAAAGTGTTACAGATACGCCATTATCGGACCAATATTTTTGAGCAGTTGCTGCAAGTGCAATCTTCTCAAATAATGTAACTTCTTTTTCAGATCTTGAATGTCCAGAATGTACTGGGAAATATACGACAGTTGTATTCGCAGATACAAGGTCTGGCTCCATCTTATATCCAGCAGCCTTGAAAAGATGAATCATTGGGTCAGTATTCCCAAAACGAATTGCTCTTAAGAAATAGTTTCCTCCTGGAGCCCAATGCACACCTGGCGTTGCGCCAGAAAGAATTGATACAGACCCTGATGGTTTAACAGTTGTGACTCTAATGGAATCACGAACACATAGCCACTCTGAATATTGATGATCATATTTACGAATAGTGTTATATCCTTCGTCCATCCATTCACGCACAACAGGTAAACCAAATTTGTCTGAGAATGATGCAATTCCTGTAAGTGATGTTCCAATACGACGATTACGTTGCATGATACCGTTTGTTTGTTGCCAATGAGTTGGTATCAATGTTACAGTTTTGCCGTATAGGTAGGCAAACTTAAGGGTGCGTAAAAAGTCTTCCTTAGATTCATGTCGATTTAAATGTACCTCGACCAAAGTACATAATTCGTATGATTCCAATGGCTGCTCTGCGCAAGGATTAAATCCCATTACACGATAATCTTTACCGTCTGGAGCATCCTTAAGTCTGCCATAGTTTCTAGCAACATCAAGCCAAATAAATCCTGGCTCTCCGTTATCAACGATTAGGTCTACGTAATCTTCATACTTTGTACCTACCGTTGCAGAAATAGAATTATTAGACATCCAAGCCCAGCCTGGATTTTCTGGATCAAAAGAATTTCGATCTGGAAAAACCTCAGCATTCTTTAAGTTCATAAAATCTTTATCTTCTGATCCACCCAATGCCAATGTTGCAGATCTTCTGACATTTCCAGATACAACACATGTACCAATAAGATTAACTATATCTACAATTGCTCTTGAGTCAAGGGTTTCTCCTGCTCTACCGCCGATTACAGACCTTATCTGCTTATGCAACTGAATAAGTGGTGCAGGACCGCTTGCTGTGCCTCCAAAGCCCTTTATGGGTGCCCCTAGAGGACGAATAAGGTTATAGTTAAACTCTTGGATATACATGTTAGGCTTTAGGTATGAGTTTAGAATAAGGCGAACAGATTCTACCCATCCCTCTCGAGTGTCTGGAATTTCATAAGTTTGTGCTGGCTCTGTAGGCGTATAAATAGGTAACTTTTTATCTGCACCCACTGTATCAAAACCTACTCCAACACCCATCATAAGTGCATCCATTGTCCATGCAAATAGTGCACCTGGATCATTTCTATCTATGTCTTTTGTAGAGACCATGGCACAATTTTGAAGTGCTGCAGAATTATGCTTTTCCATAGTTAGTGCAGTTCCAAACGACCACATTCCTCGTCCTGGCGGAGTCCACTTTAGTTCAAACATTCTTTGAAATGCTTCTTGTGCAGACTTTTGAGCCTTGTAGTCATTCCAAGGTAGTCTGTTTTCTTTTGCGTGATTCTTCTGTGCAGAATACATACCCTCGATTACACGACGACAAACCTCGTGCCATCTTTCTTTTGTCCCATCTTCTTTCATACGTGAGTAGGTACGAATAAAAGTAATCTCACCTAAAGAATTACCGCCTGCATCAACAAAACCAAACGGTGGTTCTTTTGTTTTATAATCACTTACAAAATCTTCAGACAAACGAAAACTAAAAAAATCAGACACTGTTTTTCTCCTATGAAAACTATTATTGCTTAAGTATACCAGAGTTTTTACTTTTGTAAAACTCTCATGTTATTATTTAGAGTTGTTTTTAAAATTTACTACTTTTGATATGATTCATTTCAATATGATTAACATTAAAATGAGGTGGCAATTCTGAAACCCATAAAATAGAATTAGCAAGATCTTCTGCTGTTAATGCAATATCTCTTTTTTCTTCTTGAGTATCAATTGTTCCTGGACATATTTCTGTTACTTTGATTCCATATATTGGGAATTCCATCCGCATAGTATCAACTAATGCCATCTGTCCTCTTTTTGCATTAGTATAATTACCTCCACCACGATATGGAAATTTTCCACCCAATGAACTTACAAATATAACGGTAGGTGACTTTGACTTTTCCATGCATGATACAAAAAGTCTAGAGAGGTACATGGGGCCAGACACATTTATGTCATAGGCTGTTCTAAAATTATCCATTGTTTCATTGATAATATTAGTTGGGGAAGCACCACCACCAGCATTATTTACCAAAAGGTCTAGCGTGATATCTTTATATTTTTCAAAAAAATCTTCTATTTCTTTTTGTTTGGTAATATCTAGTCTATATACTTCAACATTATCAGAGGCCAACTTAGATATTTCTGTAATGTTACGTGAAACAGCAATAACTTTATACCCGTTTTCAGATAATAGTTTTACTGTTGCATACCCAACTCCCTTACTTGCTCCAGTAACTATTGCTGTTTTTGTCATTTTACTAAGTTGTCCTCAAAACAATCTATGCTTTTATTAATTCTTAGTGAATCCAATGCTGGGGAACCATATATTTATAACCACTCTTTACTAGATGAGCAGTATGGTGATATGGAGGCGATGGAGGGAAAACTATCATGCTACCAGCCTTTGGCTTAACTGCAAACGTATAATTTTTATCTTTTATTGCTTTTGAAAAATCTGGCTGTGGGCTTGGATGAGTTAATACTCCTTCTGGTGATGCAATGGTAAAAGAAATTTCTCCTCCCTCATAGTCATCATTTAGATACATTACAAAAGAAACCTTAAGTCTTTCGTCACCTTCCTGTTGATCAAAGTGTGCACCCATAAAAGTTCCAGCCTCATACTTTTTAATAGGATATACAGGGAATAGTTTTGGCTCTTCCTTTATCCCTTGAGACGCTGCATAATCTCTTGCTACCTCGTCAAACGCTTTTTGTAATGTGTTATAGATATAATCATTTTTTTCATTAGAGCCTTCTGAAAAAGAAATAGTTTTGTCTGTTCCATAAACATAATGCTGTCCACTACAGGCAGCCCACTCTCCCCATTCACCAGAGGCGCTAGATTCTATAGCGTCAACTAGTTTTTGAGGATCATCTATAACATTTGTATAATAATAAACTTTTTCTTCAAGAATTTCTTTTTCCATTATTCCTCCTAATATTTGTTGTTTTCATAAAAATTTTTTACTTTTATAAAACCAACTATGACATATCTTATAGGACCTTTTCCTACATGTCGAACTCCATGTTCGAATTCTTCATTGCCTGGGAAAATAAGCAGTGATCCTGGCTTTGGCCTTAAGTCTGAATTTTCTTTATTCTTAAAAAATAAAGTTCCAGCCTCATAGTCATCATTTATATAAAGTATAGCAGCATATTTAATTGATGGATCTGTATGTTGATCAGTATGAGCCTTTAACTCCACACCCTCTTGCATTCTTTGCATAGTACCAAAACCAGCAAGTTCTAGGTTATTGTCTGCTAATGCAATTAAGTCTCCAAGTCTTTTTTGAAGTACTCTACTAATTGGAAGTGTCCCGATGTTCAAATTCTTATCATCCCATCCTTTTGTAATCTCATACTTTCCTTCTGCTACTAAATTTTCTACATCATCTCTTCCAAATTTTTCCATGCAAAATTCTGCCAGACTTCTTTTATATTCAATAGACCAGTCTTCTTCTTTGGTTGTTTCTACAATATTAACAATAGTATCTATCTCATCTTTTGAAAGAAAATCTTCAACAATAAGTATCTGCTCATGAACTACGTTAAATCTAAACCCCGCATCTTCAAATTGCTTTTTTAAAAATGGTTCCATTATAACTCCTCTGCCTTATACTTTCTGCCTTTTTGATCAATCTTCCATCCTTCTTTTAGCAGTCTTTGCCACTCTGCTCTTTCTATTTCCTGACTTTCTCTAGTTTTTTTCATTTCTTCAGCCCAGGCATCTCTTAATTCTTGCGGATATGCGTCTTCTTCTCTATCATCCCAGAATGATCCTATTGTATATCTAGTTCCTTTAGTTATCATTGTTACTTCGTGCATATTATTAAAACCGCCATCAAAAGCGGCAAGCATACCCACCTTTGGCTTTATGCTTACATCTTGTTTTGGAAAATTTAGTAGTCCGCCCTCGAAATCATCATTTAGATATAGGAAGGCAGCATATCTACTTCTTGTAAATGCTCCTGAGTTTCCTTGCTCGTCTGTATTGTCAGAATGTATCCTTGCATAAGCCCCTGGTTCCCATTTTTGAGTATGATATCCAATTTGACAAACAGTTTTTGGATCAATATCATGAACACTTGCAACAGCAGATATAATTGCTTTTTTAATATCAGAAAAAATTGTTGGAGACAGACCTTCTTCTATAACAATCTCATCATCATCTTGTGGTAATACAGAAGAATATGATTCGTAAAATGATATCGGCATCCATGTAATTTTTTCTTCTTCTGCATGTCTATCTAATACCTTTATAAGTTTTGCTGCAGTATCTGAATCAATAAAATTTTCATAAAGAACTATATCTTTGGTTAGTCTATTCTTATTTTCTAAATTCATATCTATCTGATTCCTTTTTTAGGGTCCCACGATGCCAATTGTTCATCTGTTGGGAAAATTCTTTCATATTCTTTATTATAGTCTGGTTTTATATCTCCAGTATGCTCTAAGATTTCCCAAAAGAATGGGCATGTATATCTAAACCCACTTAGTATTTCAGTAACTCCATGAACGTAGTTCATATCTCCTGGGAAAAAATATGCAGATCCTCTTTTTGGCTTAAACTGAACATTCTGGTACGGAAAATATAATTCTCCACCCTCATAATCATCATTAATATAAAATAAACTTGATATGTCATAGTGAGGAAAATCATTTGGTAGTCCTGCATCTGGACCACTATGTAGTTCTTTGTCAGCATGTGGTTGCTGATATTGTCCTGGATTCCATTTTACAATTGTTTGTCCAGTAGGCTGAACCTTTACCTTAAAAAACTCTTCTATTATTGGCTGAAGTCTTTTAAATAATCCCTGAATAACAGGGACAATTCTTGGATCATTTTGATTTAAAGATGGAGCGCTGCATACTCTATCTTTCCAATAATCTGCATCATATATAACTGTACCATTTTCATTGACATGGCTTTGAGTAACGTCCCAAATTTTTAAACTTTTTGCTGCATTTTCTAGAAAATCAACCTCTTCAGGTGTCATAAAATTTTCTAATTCAACAATATTAGACGAAGCACTTCCATAAAACCCAGATGGTGTTATAGATGGCTTTCTAACTACCTCTACTGCATTTTCTGGCATCATATTATTATATCACCTAACCGTATTATCATTGACATGAAGTTTGAGTGCTTTTACTTCGTGAGAGCCTAAAGACTCACCCTTTTCATTTACAGCATCCCTATACCAATCAGTCCAATTCCCAGATTTGTTCATTTCTTGTGATGCTTGTCCATAAGACATATTTGCATTATGTCTAGATCTATCATCATCTCTATATTCAATAATTTCTATAGAAGTATTATTTAAATTAGTTAAAGAGATTGGAATAATTGTTGCTATAGGAGTTCCTGACTTAATAACTGTTTGCTCATTTGCCCTTTTTGCTTTAATCGCCAGTGGCAGAGGGTTATCGTAAAAAGATGTACTTATCATATTAGATATTGTTTCAAAATCACGATTAAAATAATTTACTGGATTGATCGTCCAAATACTAACATCTTTGTCTGTTCTAAATACCAAGCCAGTATTTAGGCTTACTGAAGACTGCCCCCTTCCTGAGTAAGAGTTTGATGGAGAAACTATTTCAACATGTTGGTCTGTTTGATCATTAATGCCATCCCAAGTAAAAATAATATCTTCTCTACAAGAAAGATTCCAGCCTACGACATTTGCTTGTGTTACAGGAAAACATCTATATGCATGGTTTTCTGAAGTATCGTCCATCCAATCCCTTTTTATAGACATTGGCTGAATATCAAATATACAACCCTGCATCTTTTCAACTGTAATATTAAACATTATTCATTATTCCATTTTGGGTCATACATATCTGGAGTATGATATTTCTTGCTATAATCAAGCATAGTTACAATTGAATATTTTGTACCACTATGCACTGGCATTGCCTGATGAGGATACATATAATTAGATGGGAATATGTATAAGTCTCCAGCCTCTGGCTTGATGTTTAAATTTTGCAACCTAAAGTATAATTCGCCACCTTCATAATCGTCATTAGGATATGCGACTAGTGACACAGTACAATTATATGAAAACCCATGATCGTGGTGTTCCTTAAAGTGTTGACCTGGACCATACTTAATAAAATTAAATGCTTCCCAATATTTAAGAGGCATAATATTATAGTCTCTTCTATAATCTTCTACTGCTGGTGCTTGTACATCATAAACATCTTGCCAAATTTGTTGAAGAACAAGAGATTCCTCTGACATATCTGATTCAATGTCTGTCTTTTTAAATTTGAAATCATAGCAATCACGATATTCTGGCATTAATTGCTGATAACCAACATAGGCTGGTAACCAGTGATATCTTTTACCATCATCTGACAATTCTCCCCATGGTGCTGGCTTTCCTAAGATATTTTCTAATCTATTTATAACATCTAAATCTTTCTTAATAACATTTTTATAGCAGGTTATGCCACTTCCAAGATTTTGTTTTTCTGTCCAAGTTGACATCGATGCTCCTTATTTATATTCTCTTCTTGTCCATATTTTACTTTTATACACGCCACCATCAGGTTGACGATAAAAGTTTGCGTTCTCTACTATTTTAGCATACATATCTGATTGTTGAGGAATGTCTACTTCATGCTCCCAATTTTCTCTTTTAAATGGAACTACCTGTAAAAATGGCGTTCCAGCAGGAATTGTTCCTTCCCAGCCTTCTGCAATAAAAAATGGAAAACTTCCCAAGATATGCACCTTGTCTGAGTCTACAACTCCAGTTGTATTCATAAAAGGAAGATCAAACCTGTTCATTGGTGTCATAAATAGTGCACTATATCCTTCTGGTAATTGTAGTCCCCATTCTGGCATCCACGCAAAATGATCTTTATAAAATCCCATAGGATGTTCGAATTGAGGCATTGCGGGCCTAGCAGTACAAAAATCTTTATACATTGCATTAGTTACCCTAACATCAAGAGATCCTCTGCTATTTTTAACAAACTCTATATCACATGGTGTCTTAAAAACATATCCAGTCATGAAGGCATCCATAATAGCAGGACATGCCTTCCATGTAGGAATTTTTCCATAGTCGTCTGTCGTGCCTTCTTTTGGAAATGGACAAACTTCTTTTGGTGCCTTATAGTATTCTCCGTTAGGCATTTTGGCAAATCTATCTGCATCCTTATACCATTGTGGTATTACTGATTGTGTTGGTGATGGTACAGAAAGACTTGCCTTAGTTAGCCATGGACGGAATGCCTTAAATCTAATTAAATTAAAACTAGACATTAGCGTTTATGGCCTAACTCATTAATATCTGTCATGATAACTACACAATATTTTGTTCCACTCTTCATTGGTAAGGACGCATGCTCATAGATATAATTTGATGGGAAGACAGCGATATCTCCAACTTTAGGAGTCAATGTATATCCATCTAATCTTGGGAATTGAATTTCCCCGCCTTCATAATCATCGTTAATATAAATAACTGCAGAAACTGTTGCATTATATGCTGGACCGTGGTCTGCATGTATATTAAAGTGCTTTCCTTCTCCTTCATATTTTACAAAGTTAAAGGCTTCATAATATATTACATTGATACCCCAATACTTTGCATAATCATCTATACAAAATTTTAACTTATTATATATTTCTTGCTGAAGGTCGTATAACTCTGCATTATGCTCATCCCTAGGACCTAAGTCTCCTTGTTTAAATCTAAAATCTACACAATCTCTTGCTCTCTTTATTGGTGTTGTAGAGTTAGTGACCTGAGCCTCTGACCACTTATACTTTTTATTGCCGCTAAGATTAGACTCTAATACATTTATATATCTATTGGCATCGTCTAATGAAAATACATTCCTATATACACTAAGGCCAAGTCCTGGATTTTCTATTGTTATACCGTTGTCTAATGTTTTTGCAGGCATTCTATTGCTTGCTGTTTCTGATCTATCTTTAGTAAACCATGGATTAGTATTTTCATCATATATTTCCATTATTCATATCTCCTTTGTGTCCACACGTTATTTCTGTATACTCCTCCATTTGGGACTCTATATTTTTTAGAATTCTCTTTACTACGAGTATACATATTTTTTGAATCGTCAATAATTAACTCTGATGACCAATCTTGTCTTTTAAAAGGTATAACCTGCACAAAAGGCGTTCCAGCCTTAATAATACCAGACCACCCCTTTCTTATAAAAAATGGTAAAGATCCTGGAAGATGTACAACATCTGTATCAATAATACCAGAGGTATTTAAAAATGGAAGTTCAAACCTATTAAATGGCTGAGTTAGAATGCTACTATATCCATCTGGGGTTTTAATAGACCAGTCGTAAAACCAGGCAAAGTGATTTTTATAATACCCTTCTGGATGCTCAAACTGAGGCATTGGAGGTCTTGAGGTACAAAAATCTTTATATTGTTTATCTTCGATATTAATAATTAAAGTGTCTTCATCTTTTTGAATAAACTCTACGTCACATGGTGTATTTAATGAATATCCAGTTCCCATAATGTCAAACATGGCTGGACAGGCCTTCCATGTAGGGATCTTACCACCATCATCACCCACATAATATTTATTTGTATTACTATCTCTAAAAAATCTATCCGCCTCCCTATACCAGGCAGGTAAAGTTTTTATTATTGGACTTGGAGCAGATTTACTATTTTTGGTAAGCCACGGTCTGTTTGATATAAAAGAAATAATATTGTTATCCATTGTGCTCCTTAATAAAATTATATCATATTGAAAAAATGCTATATTCTATTAACTTTTTTATCAAAAGCAATTTTGCTAGACTTTGATATGTTGTTGGACCAAAAGGTTACGTGTGTATAACGTATTCCATCTGTAATCTCTTTAATTCCATGCATGTTATCTATAGTTCCACTAAAAATTAACATTGTGCCCTTTTTGGGTTTTATTTGAAAATTATTATGTTGTGGAAAATATAATTCTCCTCCAGAATAATCATCATTCAGATAAATAATGGAAGTAAAAACTTTATTTGTAAAAAGTTTTTTATATTTTTCAATATTTCTTTCTTCAAAAAAGTATCTACATTCCTCAGGAACATCATCAATATTTATATTACCTAAGTTAAAATCTGGACTAATATGATCTACATGAGGCTCTTGAAAATTTCCCTTTTTCCATCTAACTATCTCCCATAGTTCACTATATATTTCAAATTCAGGATTAAAAAAGTCTATGACCTGTTTTTTCATTTTATCCTGAAGTGGTATAACCTTATCAAATAAATCTTGTCTATTTTGTCTTTCATCTGTGTATAAGACATTTAGATCAATCCTTCTATCATCCCATTGCTTAGAAGCGGACATGTGCTCTGCTTCATTTTTAAAATTATATTTCTTTACAGCATTATTAAATCTAGACCACAAATTTTCTTGCTCTGCATATTTAATAAAAAAGTTGCATTCTTCATTTGTTAAAAAATCTTCATAAATTCTTATTTTAGGCAATTCATTATCAATAATCATTTTTGAGTCCTTATAAAAGTAGTCAGGGTATATCTATCAATTTATCTCCGACCATAAATGTTCTATTTAAATCAGGTTTTAATTCTTTTATTAGCAATTTACCTAAATGGGGCTTTGGTTTTCGGCACTGGCAATTTTCTTCGGGTGTATGAGGGCACATTTTTATAGATCCAATAGGAATATCGTGACTGGGAAAC
>OGVJ01000066.1_pt1 | contig 10977 bp, 14 predicted proteins | sample 1575741 | NCBI WGS metagenome assembly OGVJ01 (sample SAMN07581528, study PRJEB24739) | freshwater metagenome | place: Singapore | collected 2015-01 | reverse complement strand
ATTCAATTATTAAACTAATTACCGATAAAGCAAAGTTAGCACCATTCCACGTTTATAAAGTTGTTGATGAAACTGCTGCTAAAAGATACAAGTCTTTGATGAAGCAACCAGATAAAATTGAGAACTGGCACGAAGTAAGACAATTACACAAAAAAGCATTTGAAGTATATACTGGAGATTCAAGATTAAATGAGTTAATTAAATATCCAAACGGAGAGGACACTTGGGCGGATTTGATTGAGCAATGGTGCGGATTTAAATTGATTACTGGTAACTCTTTTATTTACGCTAAAATGATTGAAGGTGGAGCAAACGATGGAAAACCATTTGAACTTTATGCATTACCAAGTCAGTACATGGCAATCATTGCCGATGTGGAAGTCTTCCCACCAGTTCGTGTTGGTTACCAGTTATTCTACGGTAAGTTGTGGACCTTTGACACAAAGGAAATATTACACGACAAATACTTTAACCCTTATTGGAGTTTAACTGGGAATGAACTTTACGGACAATCTCCATTGTTAGCAGCAGCAAGAACTTTAACACGTTCAAACGAAGCTAAGACTGCTTCAGTTGCAGCGTTCCAAAATGGTGGACCTGCTGGAGTTTTATTTATGAACGACGATAGATTTGACCCAATGAGTGGAGTGCAACAAGCACAAGCACTTAAAAAGGCAATTAGTGAGAAAGGCGGATCATTTAACTATAACTCAATAGCGGTTAGTGGTTTTAAAGTAGATTGGAAGCAAATAGGTTTAAGCCCAGTTGAATTAAATATCATTGAATCTGAAAAGTGGGATATGAAAGCACTTTGTAATATCTACGGAGTTCCAAGTCAACTTTTAAATGATGCAGAGAATAAAACATATAACAACCAAAGAGAAGGCGAGAAAGCATTGACTTTAAGATGTGCTATTCCTTTGTTAGATGCATTGACAGATAACCTAAATCGTAAATTACATTCTGATTGGGGTTATAGAGGGACAAACCTTTATGTAGGTTATGATATTCAAGTATATCAAGAATTAGAAGCAAACAAGACAGAGCAAGTTGATTGGTTAGACAAAGCGTGGTGGATTCCACCTGCTCAAAAGTTAGAGATAATGGGTATCAAAGCACCAGAATATGTGCCACAAGAAGAATTAGAGAAAATTTATGTGCCATCTAACTTGCAACCATTAGACACATTCCAACCTTTAACAATCCCAGACGGAACAACTAAAATAAGTTAAGATGGCAACATTTGTAGAGTTTTTAAGTACACTATTAGACGCAAAAGAGCAAACTATCGTTTGGCACAATCAGACGACAAGTTACGCAGAACATAAAGCATTAGACAAGTTCCAAGACGAGTTAGCTGAAAAATATGACGATTTAGTTGAAAGCGTATCTGGTATTTACGGGAGACCTAAAAACTATTCCGTTGCTACATTACAAAACTATCAAAGTAGTGAGCAAATTTATAAGTACTATATGGAACTTTATAAATATGTACAAAACGAAAGAAAAACAATCTATCAAGATACTTGGATTCAAAACCAAGTTGATGAAATCGCTGCTTTAATAGCAAGACACTTGTACCTTTTAACATTGAAATAATGAATAATATAGACGATTTATTAGATAAGTTATTTGATTTAAAAGTTGACTTAAAAGGCAACTTACAAGATACAATTGACGAAGTTTATTCAAAGTATCATGGCTTAGTAAATATGTCTTATTCGGAGTTAAAAGCGTGGAGCGAAACGGATTGCTCTAAAAAGGCAAGTTTGGATAGAGGACCAATAAATAGGAACTTAAACCTTTTATCTAAGAAAAAAGCTGATTGGGGTGCGGATGAAGTTAAATCTGCAAATAAGACAATTAGTTTTATTAGCCGAATGAAGAACATGGAGCAAGGCGAACCAGTATCAAAAGATTGCCCTTCTAAAAGAGATATTAGCTTAAAGAACTGGGCATATAACCCAAATAAATAAATAATATGGAAACTAAACACTTTGACAAGTTTTTATCTTTAATAGAAGAGTTAAAAGCTACAACTGGTTTAAATAAAGCTGGGTACACTTTCGCAAATAATCTTATTGCAGACGGCAAAGTAATTAAACCTAATTCTTGGCAACACCCAACCGCAGCTGAAGAAAACGCTTATATTGAGAAAGAAGGGATTGAGGCGTATGGCAAATGGCACTTAGGTATTGATAATAGCACAGTAGCCACAACAAAAGGATATTGGACTTATGTCTTTACAAGCGACTTTAAAACCATAGATAGAGCAGGACTTATCGCTATAAGACAAAGAGCAGGGCAAAACAAAGAAACTGCAATATTTGAAGCGGCTGGTAAACTATTGGAGAAAATAGATGCATAATGGTTTGGAGTCAATACAAACAACTTTACGCTAACGCACTAAAACAATACTCGCCTAAGTTCCAAAAAGAACTACAAAAGCAGGTTGATACGTTTTGCCGTACACAAGATTACTCAGCAATGAGTTCTAAGGGCATTGCAAGGACCATTAAGCAACTTCATGTGGCTTTGGGTACAAAGATGGCTACAATAACAAATAAGTCCGTTAAAAAGGCAACAAAGGGGTTTTATGAGCCATTTGAAATAAAAATGAGCCAATCAGATATTTATGCCTATGTAATTCTTCAGTTCTTGGAGCGTCAAGGGGTTAATTCAATTGCAGACGAAATTACAAACACAACTGCTAAGCAAATCGCTTCTTATCTACAACAAGGGTTTGATAATAACCTAACAATAAACGAACTTATCCCAATGCTTAAAAAGTCTGGGATAACTGACTATAGAGCGGAGTTAATCGCAAGAACCGAAACTGGAAGAGCGGCTAATTTAGGTGCAATGGTTGGAGCAACTGCTACTGGGTTGGTAACAATGAAAGAATGGATTTCTACAAGAGATGCAAGAACAAGAAGAATGCCTCCAAGTTATGCGGATCATCTTGTTATGGATGGAGTAATGGTAAATCACGATGAGCCATTTAAAGTCCCAACAAGCTATAAGGCAAAAGGTGGAGTTCATCAAGGGAATGTGGAATTAATGATGCATCCATGCGATAGTGGAGCGAGTGCGGCAAATACTTGTAATTGTCGTTGTACAGTTGGATTTGAAGCGGTAAGAGATGCAAATGGTAAACTAAAAACCTTAAACGATAATCCACCAAAAGGAGATATGGGTTTTATATGGGGAATGCTTGGAAATGTAGTTGGGATGCAAATAGGTAACTTAATAGCTGAAGCGTTAAAATAATAAATAAAAAATTAATAACTTTGTTACATGAGTACAATGCAACTTAAAAATACACTTGTTGAGAAACAAGATATTGGCTACAACATCATGGATGTTGATAGTGAGCAAAGACGAGTTAAAGCGGTATGGGCAAGATGTGGTAATATTGACTTAGACAATGACATTATTGTTCCAGAAGCATTTACTAAAACAATTAGCGAAAGAGGTCCAAAAGGCAAGAACTTGGTTTGGTCTTTAGTTGACCATTGTTCTGATATGAATAACGTAATTGGTAAGCCAGAGCAGTTATACGTTGAGAATGATATGTTAATTGCAATAACTCCAATTGTAGAAACTGAAAAGGGCGAAGACATTATAAAACTTTACGAAGCTGGTTTAATCAACCAACACTCAATCGGATTTAGTACGATTAAGTCAAACGTAAACAAAGATGGTATTAGAACCATTACTGAATTAAAACTTTACGAAGGTTCAGCGGTATTATGGGGAGCTAATCCAGAAACACCAACTTTAGGATTTAAAGGAGAAATGGAAGCGGCAGACAAAAGAAAACAATTAAGCGACAGACTTGAAAAGCTAATCAAAGCGTTTAAAGGCGGTAGATTTACTGAAGAAACGTTTAGCTTAGTAGAGATTGAAATAAAGAGAATCCAAGCGGAATTATTGGAAATTGAAGTAATCAAGGAAATCACTCAATCCGAGCAATCAATTGAGCCGATAGTTGAAGAAAAGACTGAAGATAATGAGCAAGTTCTCAAAGCTATCAAACAATTTAACAATCTATTTAAAAAGTAAGAAATGGAACATTTAATTAACGAAATGGCAGAAAACGTAAAAGGCATTAAGTCTGACGTATCTGCTCAAATTGAAGAGGTAAAATCTTCAATCAAAGTTGTTGCTGACGAAATGCAAAAGCAAATCGACGCACAAAACGCTGCACAAAAGAAAGCTGCAAAAAAAGAAGTAAAGCACATTGACGAAGTTATCATGGAGAAATTAGATGGTAACATGGATTTAATGGAGAAAGAAATGAAGTCTGGCGGTAAATTCCGTTTAGATTTATCTGATGTTAAGACTATGACTTTGTCTGGTTCTTTAACTGGGGATGCTCAAGCTTCTTATGCTCCTAACGCTGCTATCTTACCAAGTCAAGCGGTAAACTTCCGTGACTTGATCCCAACTGTAAGAAGTTCAAGTGGTTTGTATGTATTCTATAAGGAGACTGCAACTACTAACAACATCGGTGCTCAAACTGAAGGTTCTGACAAAGGACAAAATAGCTACGCATTGAGCGAAGTTAAAGTAGTAAACGACTACATCGCTGGTTTCTCTACATTCTCTAAGCAAATGGCTAAATCTTTACCATTCTTGTCTACAACTTTGCCAAGAATGTTACAAAGAGATTTCTTCAAAGCTGAGAACGCTGCATTCTATACAACTGTATCTAGTGCTGCAACTGGTTCTACTACAACAACTGCAACTGTTGATTTAGAGCAATTAGTTGACTATATTGCTAACCAAAAGACTGCAAACTACGTTGCTTCTTTCGCAGTAGTATCTCCAACTCAAATGGGTAGATTATTGAAAGAAACAATCAACGCTGGTTACTATGCTGGTTCTGGTTCAGTAATCGTTTCTCCTAATGGTGGTATCACAATCTGGGGCGTACCAGTAATCGCTGCTTCTTGGGTAGCTGATGACAAGGTATTAATCTTAGATAACAACTATTGTGAGCGTGTTGAAGTTGAAGGATTAGCTATTGAATTCTCTTATGAGAACGCAAGCAACTTCCAACAAAACATGGTTACTGCTCGTATTGAGTGTTATGAAGATGTAAACTTAATGCAACCAACTTCTGCTATTTTCGCAGATTTAGGTAACGTTTAATTTTTACCTATCTAAATAAAAGAACCCTGCCTTAATTGGTGGGGTTTTTTATTATAATTAATGTAAATTTGTAAAAAAGGATTTATGTATAATTTCATAATAGACTATACACAAGAAGATTTAGGCACTATTACTGAGCCAGTAACAGTTGAAGAGGCGAAGCAGTATTGTCGTGTATCTAATAGCGTTGAAGACGATTTGTTTGCTGAATTAATAACACAATCAAGACAAGCGGTTGAAAAGGCGGCTAACATTAGCATAACTCCTAAGACTATTACATTGTGGTTTACAAATGCTGCTGGTAATTTCCAAATTCCTTTTGGTCCAATGACTGACTTTATAAGTCTAACGGATCAAAACGGAGATGCAGTACCAAACACAATCTATAAGTTGATTGGTGGGCAATATCCCAACCTTTTGCAGCCATCTTATTCAAATATGACTGCGGTATATGAAACTGGCATGGAAACAGTCCCAAAAGAGCTTAAAATAGCTATTTTAGACCAAATTAACTACGGCTACGAGAATAGAGGTATGGATGTTGACGATATGGGCATCTGTGAGAAGACTTGGAGAGTATGTCAAAGATGGACCAGAACAAGTCCAATATTATAACAAAACTTTAACAAATGAGGATAGGTTTACATAAGGACAATTACGTTGATGCTAACTCAATGACTCGTTTAGTTGATGTTTACCAACCAACAACAGTAAGCGATGGCGAAGGTGGCTTTACAACTACTTTTACTTTGTTAACGACAGTTTGGGGAGATTATAGACCTCAACCACAAACAAGAGCAATACAAGAAAGCCAATTAAGTTTTAATAGATTTGCAAAATTATTTATCCGTTGGGATTTATCAATAAGCGATACTTACCAATTAGAAGTTGAAGGTCAACGTTTTACGATTCATTCTATAAAGGATGTAGACAACGCTCATAGATTTTGGGAAATTGAAATGTATGCTTAATGGATAAAATAACATTTAGATTAGAAGGGTTTGATAAGTTAATAGAAAAGTTTGTATCATTAGATAATGCTGCAAAAGGTCAGATTAAAAATGAATTTGCTGCATCTGCATTAAAAATACAATCAAACGCTAAAAAACTTGCTCCAGTTAATTTAGGTAATTTAAGAAATAGTATAGTTACAACAAGTGCTGGCAATGAAAGTAATTTTCTTTTTTCAGTTGCGGCTAAAGCCAAATATGCTCCTTATATAGAATTTGGTACTGGAAGTAAAGTAAGTGTGCCAAGTAATTATGCAGAATATGCGGCAAAGTTTAAAGGCAAGACTGGTGGGACATATCAACAATTAATAGAAGCATTAATGCTTTGGGTAAAAAGAAAGGGTATCAGTGGTAAAAATGATAAGCAAACTGCATTTTTAATAGCAAGAAGTATATTAAGAAAAGGTATTAGGGCACAACCATTTTTAATACCTGCATTTGAGCAAGAAAAGTTATTATTATTAAAACGAATAAAAGATTTATTAAATGCTTAACCCTAACGTAGAAATAAAAAAGTGGTTTTATACTAATTTATCAAGTGCAACAAGTTTGTCGGTTTACGATGGCATGGCTCCTGATTCTGCCGAAGCTCCATATATAATAATGGATGGCAGAACTTCAAGCCAAGAACAAGGCAAATCTGGCTATACAAATAGTATAACGATAGATGTTGACATTGTTACAAAAAATGCTAACTTTGGCTATAAACGTGCTGAAGAAATTAGCAATCAGGTATTAACTGCTATAAATTCAGATACCAATATAACATTAGCAAATGGCTTTTATAGTTCTTCGCTATATGTTCAAAGTATCAGAAACTTAGATGGTTTAAACCCACTTGATAACGTATTCAGAACAATTATAACATATAATATAATAATAACTCAAAATTAAATACAATGGCAGAAACTAAAGTATCAGCTCGTGATTATATCCTTTTAGCGGATATTGACGGCGACTCAACTTTTAAACCAGTTGCTTGTTTGACAAGTAACTCTTTAACATCAACTTTAAATACAATTGATGCGACTTCTAAATGTGGCGACCAATTTCAACCTGGTCCTTCATTTACACAATCTTTTCAATGTGAAGGTTTTGCAATAGACGAAACTGGAACTCCTGCAAAAGATAGCTACCAACAATTATACGCTGCACATGCCGCTGGTACTGTGTTTGCTATGAAAATGGGTAAAGCAAGTCCTGCAGCTGGAGATATTACTTACAGTGGCCAAGTTTGGATTTCAAACTTTGATGTAAACGCAGATGACAAAGATGATGTTAAATTCACTGCAACATTTGTAGTTTATGCACCACCAGTAACACAAACTGAAACTGTATAAAAACTAAAAACCAACTATGCACAAATTTGAAATAAACAACAAAACAATAGATTTAAAATGGGGTACTTGGGCAATGAGAGAGTTTTGCAAAGACAAGAACATTGCTATAGATCAATATTTTGAATTAATTGGCGGTAAGGTTTTAGACTTAGATTCTATTATTAAATTGATTTATGCAGGTTATAAATCAGCTTGTAATAGCAAGAAAGAACCAATAGAATACACAGAAGATGATGTATGCGATTGGATTGATGAAATTGGAGGAATATTTAACACAGAGGGACAAGTAATTGAATATTTTAAATATATAATTACAAATACTGTTACTGCGGTTAGCGGAACTCCGAAAGAAGAAAAAAAAAAGTCTAACAAAACTAAGCTGGGATGATATTTTAGTTAAAGCTGCTGAATGCAATATACGCCCAAGCGAGTTTTGGGAGATGACTTGGAAGGACTTTTCTATTATTGTAATGGGGAAGGAAAAACAAGAGTTAAACGAATGGGCGAGGACAAGAAACCTCGCCTATATTGTATATTTAAGTAGTACTGCTGAAAAATCGCCAAAATCGTTGAAATCTTTTTGGCACATACCAGAACTTGACGACAACGAAGAACAAGAAGAAAAGGTTATGCTAACTGATGATCAATTAGCAAGAACATTAAAAATGTACGGAGTAAATAAATAAAAATGGCAGAAACAATTGATTTAGAAGTCTATTTAGGTATGAACTCTGATGAGCTACAAGCAGAACTGCAAAAAGCTCAAAACGAACTTAGACAGTTTAAGTCTCAACTTAAAAGGTCTACAGATACCAAAGAAATACAAGAATTAAATCAAAAGATAGCAAATACTGAAGGCACTATTAATACATTAAATAATGCTCTTGGTAAAACGCCTAAAAAAACAGCAGATGCTACTCAAGCAATTGTAAACCTTTCAAGAGTTGCACAAGATGCTCCATATGGATTTATGGGTATTGCAAACAACTTGAATCCATTATTAGAATCATTCCAACAACTGTCAGCAAAATCTAAAGACTCTGGTGGTGCATTAAAAGCATTGGTTGCAGGTTTGATGGGCCCAGCTGGTATTGGTTTAGCATTGGGTGTTGTTTCTTCTATCCTTGTTAAATTTGGTGATGACATTCAAAAATTCATCACTGAAAAGGCAGTTGGGTTAGGCAAAGCGTTTACAAGAGAAATGGAAGTCATTTCAAAGGGAGCTGAGGGATTTGTAAAGGCACAAGTAGAAATATCAAACTTAAATAATGAATTTAGTAGATATACATCAGGAGTTAGTACTAAAGAAGAGTTTTTAAAGAAGTTTAATAGTACTTTAGGAGATACAATTAAAGAAACAAAAGATTTAGCAGTAGCTGAAAGATTTTTGACTGATTATGCTCCAAAGTATGTTGAAATGACCTTTAAAAAGGCAATTGCAAATGAAGCAGCAACACAAGCAGCAAAAAGACAAGTAGAGGCAGAAATAGCTAAAAATAAACCATCAGAAGCATTTAAAGGAATTGGGGATTTTACTACTTTATTTTTTGGGGGAACTGTACAGAGTATAAAAGAAGTATCTAAAAGAAGACAAAATACTTTAATTAATGAAGCTAATACAGATGTAAAAATATTAGAAAAAATTAAAGATAAATATAACCAAGAGGCAAACGATATAGATGCGGCATTAAGAAAAATATTTGGTGGACCAGATATTAAAACAAGGGATGTTAAAACAAAAGAGATAAAGAAAAAAGATGTCAAAACAAAAGATATCAAAAATAGAAGAGAAAGCGTTGATAATAGTTATTATGAAAATCTAAAAAGTGAAAATAATCTAATTTTAGAAGAAATTAGAAGAAGAGCAGAATTAGGTAAAACTGCAACATATATATTACAAAAAACTGCACAAGAACAAGTAAACGCAGAAAAGAAAAGGCAGTCAGATATTGCGGCATTTGGGAAAGGTAAAATGACTGGAGATTTTGGGGAGTCTTTAGCTGGTAAAACAAGTGCGTTTTATGAAGCACAAAAGAAAATAGCAGAACAAAAAGGTTTAGATATCCAATTAACTAAACAACAAACTGAAGCATATTTTAAAATGGCTGATACTATATCAACTTATGCAACAGATGCTGTTATGGGACTGTTTAATGCATTACAAAATGGAATAGGGATTGGTGAGGCGGTTGCTAATATGTTTATTGATTTAGCAAAACAAATAGCTGCTGCTGCAATTAAAGCTGCAATTTTCCAAAGTATAATAGCTGCATTTTCTGGCGGAGGCACTGCAGGAGTTGCAGCCGCAAACGCAACAACTGGAGGTTTTACATCATTATTTAAAGGTTTCTTAGGTTTAGCTTCAGGAGGTATTGTAACAAAACCAACTTTAGCAATGGTTGGGGAGGGTAACGAGAGTGAAGCAGTAATGCCTTTAAGTAAATTAAGCGGCTTTTTAAATACATCATTTAATGCTGGTGCTATGAGCGGAACTTCACAAAATGGTGGGCAATTTGTACTAAAAGGAAGCGATTTAGTTTTAGCTTTACAACGTTCAAATAATAACTTAAACCTAAGACGAGGAGTATAATGGCATACGCTAATAAATATAAAATAATGATGGCTACTAAAAGCGGTAGCACATCAACTCTTTATTTACAAGAAGATGGGTATTTAGGTGATTTAATAGAATATCCAGCGGTAAGTTTACAAATACAATACTTGCCAAAATCTGATGATATATTTGAGCCAATATATGCAAGTCAGTTAAACGTTGTAATAGACGTAACTGATGACTTAGCAAATATGCCAGACTTCACAACTCTTAATGATAGAAAGTATTTATGTAAACTATATTACGATTCTACTTTAGAATGGCAAGGTTGGGCATTGAGCGACTATGTTCAAATGTCTTATACAACTGGTCGTAAGAATATGGCTTTTAATGCTATTGACGGCTTGGGTATGTTAGAGAAAATACCTTACGCTTTGCCAAATGATTATACATTAGTAGATAGAGCAACTTGTTTAGATATTTTACAAACGGCTATAAGTAGTGTTGGATTTGATTTAAACTTGATAAGCGGTATAAGTTTTTATTCAACTGATATGGTAGATAGAGGAGCTAATACTGCAAACGAGCCATTAAGCCAATCTTATTTAAATTATGCATCAATAACTAATGATAGTCAAAATCCTTACACGGCTTTACAAGTTATTACTGATATTGCAAAAGGATTTGGAAGTAGGTTCTTTCAAGCACAAGGCAAATGGTATATTGTACCTTTAACCGAATTTGCTCAATCAAGCTATTACTTTACTGAATATAATTCAAGCGGTGCGGTTGTAACAAGTGGCACAAAATCTTTAACTGGACAAATTCAAGGATATACTGGGAATACGAGTAATTTATTTTACGTTGACAATGCTCAATTAAAAATACTTAGAAACGGTTATCGTGACTGGGAAAC
>OGVJ01000065.1_pt1 | contig 10981 bp, 14 predicted proteins | sample 1575741 | NCBI WGS metagenome assembly OGVJ01 (sample SAMN07581528, study PRJEB24739) | freshwater metagenome | place: Singapore | collected 2015-01 | reverse complement strand
GTTTCCCAGTCACGATATGGTGTTATTTCTTAAGGTATCGATCTGCAATTTTGATACGGGATCAGAAATAGGCTTCAAAATATCGAGTGTAGGAGTGTTGTGGTCTTCGGTAGCAATAGTTAAATCAGGACGTCGCACCTTTCGACCGGCTAGGCGTAGCCCGTCAAAGGCCTGCGCACTGGTGACCTCATGAATAAGTTGCAGATCGATGTAGAGAAGATCTGGTTCTCCCTCTGCAGATCGAACGACATGGTCTTCCCAAATCTTCTGCGCTAGCGTCTTGCCCATCAGTTCACGTACTCCTTTTAGCTCATTCAATTGCCATCTCAAAAAGTGGGATGCTAATATCACTCCGTGGATAAGAAGAATAGCGGAGTTGGCGTCTTAGATAAAGCCGTGACGATTCTTGCCACCCTCGAATCCGGTCCCCACTCCCTCGCTGAGTTGGTGGCAGCTACCGGTATCGCACGTCCTACTGCGCATCGACTCGCTGTTGCGCTGGAATTTCATCGCCTCGTTGCAAGAGATCTCAATGGCCGTTTCATTATCGGTCCCCGCTCCAGTGTATTGGCAGCGGCAGCTGGGGAAGATCGTCTCATCGCCGCAGCAGCGCCTGCACTCGCAGCTCTTCGTGATGCAACGGGTGAATCGGCTCAGCTCTATCGACGTCAAGGAGATATTCGTATCTGTGTTGCAGTTGCAGAACGTCTCTCAGGTCTGCGCGATTCAGTTCCAGTGGGCGCATCTCTGACAATGCAGGCAGGTTCGGCGGCTCAGATTTTGATGGCTTGGGAAGATTCCGAGAAGATTCATCGCGGATTAAAGAACGCGCGCTATACGGCAGCTCACCTTGCCGCAGATCGTCGTCGTGGTTGGGCGCAATCGGTGGGAGAACGTGAAGCAGGCGTTGCCTCAGTCTCTGCTCCAGTTCGCGGACCTAATGGAAAGGTTATTGCTGCTGTATCAATCAGCGGACCTATTGAACGGCTAGGTCGTCAGCCAGGAAGACTTCATGCAGCTGCAGTTGTAGCCACCGCTGAGCGACTAACAGAGCATTTGAAGAGCGGAAAGTAATTTAATTTCTTAGTAGGTCGAGTTCTCGAAGAACCCGTGAAATTACTCCAAAACTAAAACCTTTTCGCGCTAATAGCGATTGGATGCGACGAATCTGAACATCTGGTTCAAGGCGCGACATGGTGTTAAATTTTTTAAATGCTAGCTCAAACGCTGCCCGATACTCTGACTCATCATCGATGCCGTCTAAAGCTTCATCTATCTGCTCTTGAGTAACACCTTTTTGTCGCAGCTCCCCTGCGATAATTCTCTTTGATAACTTCTTATGTGAATGGCGAGAGGAAGCCCAGGCTAGGGCAAAGTCGCGATCATTAATCAAACCGCTCTCTTGTAGACGAAAGATCACGGCCTGAGCTACATCATCTTCGATCCCACGAGATTTGAGGTGAGCGAGGAGCTCGCCCTTACTCTTTGCACGTGCTACCAACGCATTGAGCGCGATAGTGTGAGCAATGTCGTAAGGGTCAGAGCCCTCGCCTCTTTCTACCTTTGCAAATTGGAGAGAAATTAGAACTCAACCTCTGCTGTCGCCTCATCAATTTCAGCGATGAGAGCTGGATCTACTGTGACAGGGACAAATGATTCGCGAATGCGCTTCTCGATCTCGTTAGCAAGATCAGGATTATCAATCAAGAATGCACGTGAATTCTCTTTGCCTTGGCCCAATTGATCTGCCTCGTAGGTATACCAAGCTCCAGATTTCTTGACGATACCGAGTTCAACGCCCATATCGAGAAGTGATCCCTCGCGAGAGATTCCAACTCCGTAGATAATGTCAAACTCTGCCTGCTTAAATGGTGGAGCCATCTTGTTCTTGACGACCTTTACGCGAGTGCGGTTACCAACAGATTCCTGTCCATCTTTGAGTGTTTCGATGCGACGAATATCCATGCGGACAGATGCATAGAATTTAAGAGCCTTTCCACCGGTAGTGGTTTCAGGTGAACCGAAGAAGACTCCAATTTTTTCGCGCAACTGATTGATAAAGATTGCAGTTGTCTTTGACTGGTGAAGCGCACCTGTGACTTTGCGTAGAGCCTGAGACATGAGGCGAGCTTGCAGACCCATGTGAGAGTCACCCATTTCGCCTTCAATTTCAGCGCGTGGAACTAGCGCCGCCACAGAGTCGACTACTACGAGATCAAGTGCACCAGAGCGAATCAACATATCCATAATTTCAAGCGCTTGTTCACCAGTATCTGGTTGAGAGACGAGAAGAGCATCGATATCAACGCCTAACTTCTTTGCATATTCAGCATCGAATGCATGTTCTGCATCAATAAATGCACAAATTCCGCCTGCCTTCTGTGCATTTGCAATTGCATGAAGCGTCAAAGTTGTCTTACCTGAGCTTTCAGGTCCATAAATTTCAATAATGCGACCACGTGGGAGGCCGCCAATTCCTAGTGCGACATCGAGCTGAATAAAGTCCTGGCGCTCCATTTAGCGCATCAACACAAATGCCACTGTCATCGGCTAGAGCTGCAAGGCCAGTTAATTTACAGATCGTTCGCGCCTTCAGAAGAGAATTCTCTTCAAAAGTCTTACCGGTTTCTTCAATGTCACCAATATCTGGAAAAACATCAAGGCCAACTACCTCTAAATTTTCTGCGCCAAATTCAGCCAGAATTCGACGAAACTCAACTACTTTGCCAGTATTTTTTGTAGCCAAAACTAATTTCATGAAAGTGAATTTAATTGTAACTTGGCCAGATCTGCGCATCCATCAACTGCCAAATCCAACAATGAATCAAGTAAGTTCCTATCGAATGGTTCGCCTTCTGCAGTTCCCTGCACTTCTATGAATTTACCTGATCCAGAAATCACTACATTCATATCAGTTTCTGCACGTACATCCTCTTCGTAGCAGAGATCGAGCATCGGAACGCCATCAATGATTCCCACTGAAACTGCAGATACTGATTCCTTCAAAACTTTCGCATCGGCTTTCACGTGACCATTTGCTTTAGCCCAAGTAATTGCATCTGCTAAAGCTACATATGCACCTGTGATGGCTGCAGTACGAGTTCCACCATCTGCCTGCAACACATCACAATCTAAAACAATTGTGTTCTCGCCAAGTGCATAATTATCAATAACTGCTCGCAGTGATCTGCCAATTAATCTAGAAATTTCTTGGGTTCGTCCGCCTAATTTACCTTTCACGCTTTCGCGATCAGAACGCGTGTGAGTCGCGCGAGGCAACATGGAATATTCTGAAGTTACCCAGCCTTTGCCAGAATCTTTTAGCCAACGAGGTACTCCTGGAGTGAAGGAAGCTACACAGAGCACGCGAGTATTTCCGAACTCAACAATCACTGAACCTTCCGCGTTATTTAACCAATTGCGAGTGAATTTGATTTCGCGTAGCTGATTATTTTGGCGTCCATCATTGCGTGGCATTGTTGCTCCTTATAGGTCCTGGTGTTGGACTTTATTTACTTCTGGCCCCAAGAAACGTCGGGCCAAAATTTCAAATTGATCTGATGCTCCGGTTGCTAAAAATTCATGAGTTGGTGGTGTTAAAGAATTCTCGCGAAGTAAATGCTTTTCAACCAAAACACGGTATAGATCCTTGGCGGTTTCTTCCGCGGATGAAACCAGTGTTACACCATCGCCCATAACATAAGAGATGACGCCAGTTAATAACGGATAGTGAGTGCAACCTAAAACTAAGGTATCAACATTGGCATCAATCATAGGTTTTAAATATTCACGTGCGATTGCAGTGATTTCAGCACCTGTAGTTTCGCCACGTTCTACATACTCCACAAATCTAGGACATGCTTTTGAGGTAATAGTTAAATGCGGTGCGGCAGCAAATGCATCTAAATATGCACCTGAATCAATAGTGGCATTAGTACCAATTACGCCGACTTTCCCGCTGCGAGTGGCGGCCACTGCTCTACGAGCTGCAGGTTGAATTACTTCAATGATTGGAATTTGAAACCTCTCGCGAGCATCACGAAGCATGGCAGAGCTTGCTGTATTGCAGGCAATGACAACGGCTTTGCAACCACGTTTAACTAAGAATTCAATAATCTCTAAGGAGAATTCACGGACTTCAGCAATTTTTCTTGGGCCATATGGTCCTCTTGCGGTATCACCAAGATAAATTGTTGATTCATTCGGTAGCTGATCAATAATTGCTCTAGCAACAGTTAAACCGCCTACGCCAGAATCAAAGATTCCAATTGGTGCTGAACTATTCGAGCTACTCACGCTCGTAATCCTATTAGACCTTTAGATACTTACGAAGTGTGAGCGTAGATGCAACGATTGAAACAACTAATCCAGTCAGTAATAGCCACCCTGATGCAATCCAAACTTGGCCCCAGCCAAAGAATTTTGTAAATGTAAGTAGAGGTGCGATTTTGCTATCGATTACCGATTTGATTCCCGCTAATAGCCCGGTTGCCAACATCCAGCCAACGAATGCTGAGAAGACACCTTCTAATAAAAATGGTAATTGAATAGACCAACTAGTGGCGCCAACTAATTTCATTACATTGGTTTCACGTCGGCGATTAAAGGCCGCGATTCGTAAGGTATTACTTATTAATAGCGCGGCTGTAAGTACCGAAGCTAAACCAACCGCGAGCGCACCATTTCTAAGCACACCTAATAATTTAAAGAATTTATCGAGGATAGTTCTCTGATCTTGGACCACATCAACACCAGGACGTCCAGTAAATGCAGATACCACGACTCCATATTGAGTTGGATCTTTTAACTTCACTCTAAATGATTCTGGTAATTGATCGGCAGTTACATTTTGCGCAATTGCAGAGCCTTTAAATCGCTCTTGAAAATGCGAAAATGCTTCAGCTTGTGATTCGTAATAAACCTTATCTACCACTGGAAGCGCTTGTAAATCTTGTTGAATCGAAAGACGCTGTTCTTGAGTTACCACGCCCGTGGCGCATGAAGAAGATTCTGATAAAGAGCTGCAGAGAAATACTGAAACTTCAATTTTGTCGTACCAATAATCTTTCATGGCTTTGACTTGTGCATTTGAAAGTAAGCCGATACCTAGAAGGCTTAAAGAAATTGCTGTTGTCACCATAACCGCAAAGGTCATGGTTGCATTTCGACGTAAACCAATACCAACTTCGCTGGCAATAAACCTTGCGCGCATCTAATTACCCCGTATATCCGTAAACGCCACGTACTTGATCACGAACCACATGGCCCTGATCTAATTCAATAACTCGCTTGCGCATCTGATCCACAATTCCAGAATCATGCGTAGCCATTAAAACTGTGGTGCCTTCACGATTAATGCGATCTAGCAGCTTCATAATTCCAATAGAAGTAGCCGGATCAAGATTTCCAGTAGGCTCATCAGCAATCAGAATCGGCGGCTTAGTTACATATGCTCGAGCAATAGCAACGCGCTGCTGCTCTCCGCCAGAAATTTCTGATGGTTTGCGATCGCCTTTGTCCTCTAAACCAACTAGCTCGAGAACTTCAGGAACTTCACGATTGATTTCCTTTTGTGAATGGCCCAAAACATGTAGCGCGAAAGCTACGTTTTCGGTAATAGTTTTATTTGGTAACAATCTAAAATCTTGAAACACAGTTCCGACTTGGCGGCGCAGTTCTGGGACTTTATGATTTGGCAGAGTATTTAGATCTTTCCCTGCCACATGAATCGTTCCGGTGGTTGGGCGTTCTTCACGCAACACCAAACGCAAGAATGTTGATTTTCCAGAACCAGATAGACCAACGAGGAAGACGAATTCGCCTTTTTCAATCTCCAGATTTACATTATCGAGCGCTGGACGATCGGTACCTGGATAAATCTTGCTGACGTTTTCAAATCGGATCATAACCAGGCAAGTTTAGGTAACTACGGTGCTTTTTCCTGCTATTTGGCTCATTTCTCAGCAAATTCTTGAGCGTAAAGTGATTTATTACGCAGTGCGGCGCCAGCGAATTCCTGATTCAATGAAGTCATCAATTTCACCATTTAGAACTGCTTGCGTATTTCCAGTCTCATGGTCGGTACGCAAATCTTTCACCATTTGATATGGATGTAAAACGTATGAGCGCATCTGATTACCCCACGAACCAGAGTTACTTCCTTTCAATGCATCTATCTTTGCTTGTTCTTCTTGACGTCTGCGCTCAAGTAATTTTGATTGCAAAACGGCCATTGCGGTTGCTTTATTCTGAATTTGTGAACGTTCGTTTTGGCAAGAGACGACGATTCCAGTTGGCATGTGTGTAATGCGCACTGCTGAATCTGTGGTGTTAACTCCTTGACCTCCTGGTCCAGAAGATCTGTAAACATCTACTCTAATTTCTTTTTCATCAATTTCAATATGATCACTTTGATCTACAACAGGCACTACTTCAACGCCACAAAAAGAAGTGTGTCTGCGGCTTTGCGAATCAAAAGGTGAAATTCGCACTAAACGATGTGTTCCTTGTTCTACAGATAGCGTTCCATATGCGTATGGCGCGCTGACTCGAAAAGTAGTCGATTTAATGCCGGCTTCTTCACCATATGAAGTTTCTAATACATCAACTTTGTAATTATGGCGTTCGCAGTACCGTAAATACATTCGGCTAATCATTTCTGCCCAATCACAAGCTTCTACGCCACCGGCCTCTGAGCGGATGGTTACTAGTGCATCTCTTTCATCATATTCACCTGACAAAAGGGTTTGTACTTCTAGCTCACTTAAAACTTTGGTGATTGCATCCAATTCTTTATCTACATCTGCATAGGCGCTCTTATCGCCAGCTTCTTCTGCTAATTCAAGTAAAACAGGCACATCATCAATACGCCTGCGTAAAGAAGTCAATCTATTTATCTGTGCCTGTGTGTGACTTAATTTTGAGGTGACCTTCTGAGCATTTTCGGTGTCATTCCATAAATCTGGCGCACCTGCTTCAATCTCTAATTTGGCAGCTTCCTCTTTTAATTTTGGAAGATCTAAAACTTTTTCAATGCCTGAAAGCGTCTGACTTAGGGCAGAAATCTCCCCGTTGTAATCGCGTTCGGCCATGCGTCTAGTTTAGCGTTCTCCGACATCATCCATTAACGTTTGAATAAGACTCTCTTGCAACCAACCTAGCCAGGTGTAAACAGCGTATACAGCTCTTAGCGGATCATCAGGTTTTAATAATTCAAGATGTTCTTGCTGTGTATCTTCAATTTTTAATCTAACACCTAAAGCTAAGCGAATGTCGTTAAGTCCGCCCAGCCATGCATTTGCACCTTCGTGATCTAATACAACCGGTTGTTCACCTGCATTTATCAAATTGCTACGAATTGCCATTGAATGCGCGCGCTTTTTATTTCGCAAAGTTGATTCGGTATATCGACGAAATTCTGAAGCTGCATTTTCATCTGCATAGGCATTTGGTAATAAGCGAAGTAGCACCTCATCTTCAGGAGGAGCGTCGTGAACCGTAATACCAACCATTGCGGCTAGTGGATCTTCATGAGCATGATCCACTCTCTCTGCCAATAATTCGATTATTTGTTCACTCAGATTAATCAATACTTCACGCTCAGATTCTGAGAATTTGGCCTGGTATTCATTCTCCCCGTGCCGTTTAAAATGAGTTGGTTCGTTACTTTTCATAACTCTTCTTTAGAGATTGTGGCCCAAAGTCCATATTCGTGAAGTCTTTGTACATCACGTTCCATTTCCTCACGAGACCCATTCGACACAACTGCTTTGCCATCATTGTGCACTTTCAACATCAACTCTGTCGCATGTTCCTTGGTGTAACCAAAAAGTTCCATAAATACATAGGTCACATAAGACATTAAATTCACGGGATCATCCCAAACTACACATACCCAAAGTCGGTCGTTGCTGAAGATAGCTTTGAGCTCTTCATCAAGCTGGGTATTTGTCTTGACCATAGCCCAATTTTACTAATTATTTTTTACTAGCGAAGCACAACTGTGACCGCGACAGATTGAGAGCCGCCAGAACTGACGCGCAAATAAACAAAAGGGCCTAAGCCTGCTGTATACGTAAAGGAATAAGCTCCATTAATATCGGTAACAGCTGTGGCTACTTGAATCCATTTACCATCAAATCTTTCAAGCGCTACCGGAACCGCTTTCCCAGGATTCACAAATCCAGATATTGCAAATTTACTATTTAACGAAACGCTAGTTGGCGCGGCAATTTTTATCTGAGGTTTAACTTTTATTGTCTGCTCATTTGAAATACCTTCGAGACGCTCCCAAGTTCCATCACTTCTTAAACGAATATTTTGATTCTGTCCAAGATAGATAGGAAATTTAACCTGTCCATCTGTACCTGTATTTAAAATCGAAATTTCACGCCAGTTAATATCGGTGGCACTCTTAACTTCTATACGAACCGGCAGCCCAGCGATTGGTTGTTTGTCTGCCAGAGTGAAAGTTCCTGTCAAATTAATTAGTTGTCCGTAAATAAACTCAGATAGATCGCTAGAAACATTAGAAATTACTTTATCTGGCGCAATTGACAGCGCTACATTTCTAATATTTGTCATTGATTGGGTATCTTCAAAACCGATAGTCCAGGCAACTACGCCACCTAAGCGATATTTCGCTACTAATTGAGCTCGCGCTTGATATGCACGAGCATCTTGATACCAAGCAGTTCTAGTCGCGGTACAGCTTGTTGATAATCCAGTTGCGGTATTTCCGTTATAAACCTTCTGGTAAGTGAAGGTAGCTTCCTGATGTGTTTCGTTATATTGAATAGTTGCGCCATACCCTGCCGCTAGATTTGCTGCATTACTCATAACAAAGGTTGCCGCTTTTGCACCTGCTACTACAGTTTTAGCAACATCAGCTGGACAAATACCATCAACTTTAGTTACCCAATCGCGTCCATAACCAGCAAGACCTACAAAAACTTTTGAAGCTGGCATTATTGATACTGCATATTTCAAAGTGCTTTCAGTCCAAGAAAGTGGGCCAATTGGTCCTGGTTTTGCAACTGAATAGTCGTAAGTCATAATTCTTAAACGATCAATTACCGATGCAATTTCAGACCAGGCATAGACGTAATAACCTTTTTTACCACTGGCCGGATCTAATAAGTAAGGTGTGGTTATAGAAAGTAATTTTCCATTGGAGTGAAGGGTTTCGCTTAGTAATTTTACGAAAGCCACCCAATAAGGCTTAGTTTTATCCCAGCTGGTGTTGCCATCCACAAATGCAAAATTCTCAAAATCTAAATCAATTCCATCGAAATTATTAGCCAGCACTAAATCATTAATGACTTTTACCGCTGCTTGGCGACCATTCTCAGTAGATAATAAATTTGAAAGCACTAATTTATCGGTGCCATCTGTAATGGTTGGAATTATGGTTAGTCCCGCGCTTTTCATTGTTGCCAGCGGGGTTGAAATTGGAACACTTGGATTTGCAGGCGAATACAAGTCGGTAATAGTGACTTTATTGCCGTTGTACTTAAGGGTGTACCAAAATGGCATAACTTCACGAATCAGATCAATATTATTTAGTACCGCTGGTAGCGAAGTTTTCATTGAATAATAAGGAACCCAGCCACTGTAAATCTTTCGTGGTTGCGGATTCTCTGCAAAAGCTGGGGCTAATGAGAGCGCAAGAATCACCGCAATTGCGGGAATTATTCGAGCTCTCTTATGCATAAGTGGGAGTTTACTTTTATAGGTAGAATTATCAGATGAAGGACTTACTGCGAACCGCAGATTTATCTCGCGATGATATTGAGTTATTGCTTGATACTTCCGCAAAGTTTGCCGCAGAGCCACTTTCTGCATCGGATCAGCTTAGAAATAAATCTGTTGCAATCTACATGACAAAGCCTTCTACTCGAACTCGCTTAGCCTCCGAAACTGCCACTGCACATCTAGGTGGCACTCCAATATTTATTCGCGGTGATGAACTGCAATTGGGACGTGGTGAAACCATCGCAGATACTGCCAAAGTAATTAGCGGTTTCTGTGATGCCTTAATAATCCGAACCTTTAAACAATCAGATGTTGATGAGTTAGGCGCTAATGCCAGCATTCCAGTTATAAATGCACTCACTGATGACGACCACCCAACTCAACTTCTTGCTGATTGGGTCACCATCAGAGAAGTATTTGGGAAAGATATTTCAGGTCGAAAATTCTCTTATTTTGGCGATGGTAATAACATGACAAATGCTTGGCTAGTTATGGGAGCCATAATGGGTGCACATGTTGTCGCAGCGACTCCTGATGGAAAATGGGCACCAGACCAGAAATATGTAGAGCTAGCGAAAGCGATTGCTGCAAATTCAGGTGGCAGTGTTGAAATCACAAATGATCCAATTGCTGCTGCAAAAGATGCGTCTGTAATTTACACAGATGTCTGGATGTCAATGGGTGATCCAGAATCAGATAGAAATGAAAAATCAAAAGTGCTAGCCCCTTTTGCGATTACCGAGTCTCTTATGTCACATACTGCAAAAGATTCTATTTTTATGCATTGTTTACCTGCGCATCGAGGCGAAGAAGTTGAATCAAGCGTAATCGATGGAGCTAAATCAGTAATTTGGCGGGAAGCATTTCATCGCCGAACCACAATTCAAGCGCTGCTCTATCACCTGGTTCGCAATGAATTAAAGGGTCGCAACTAGTAACTAACGCTTTGCATGGGTACATTTGCGTTATGCGCGTAGCAGTTCCTAAAGAAATAAAGGCTGGAGAGAAGCGCGTTGCGCTAGTTCCAGATGTAATAAACAAATTCACCAAACTTGGATATGAAGTTGTAATTGAAAGTGGCGCCGGAATTCACGCCCAGGCTACCGATAAGGATTATGAAACTGCAGGTGCCAGAATTCAGAATGATGTATTAAAAGATGCGGATATTGTGCTTTCGGTGCAACCACTATCAACAGATCAATCTGCGAAACTATCGTGACTGGGAAAC